>Ga0209401_1000008_pt1 | contig 187286 bp, 168 predicted proteins | sample M_140807_MF_Meta_FD_187318 | JGI IMG/M metagenome (GOLD analysis project Ga0209401, IMG submission 187318) | Freshwater microbial communities from Lake Montjoie, Canada to study carbon cycling - M_140807_MF_MetaG (SPAdes) (version 2) | ecosystem: Environmental > Aquatic > Freshwater > Lake...
GGTGGAATTCGCGACCAAGGTCAACGTCTACTGCAGCAACATGCTCCAATACGATTACATGTACCACGACCCGACCGAACGTCAAAAGATGGTCGGCTACGTGGATGCGTATTTCCCCGGCCCCGGCAAAGGGGAAGCAGAGACGAGTCCCCGGGATTTCTCGGACATGGCCCCCGAACAGCGGCCTCCGTCCCTTTCGCAGGAGCCCCGGCGGCAGCAGCGACCCCTGCGACTCGGCTACCTGTCGTCGGATTTCGTGGGACACGCCGTGTCGCATTTCATCTTGCCCATCTTGGCGCACCACGATGTGGACCGGTTTGCGGTGGTCCTGTTTGCCACACAAAACTACGCGGCGGTGGCGGCGGACCCGGTGTGTCAACGCCACTGCGTCGTCAATCTGCAGCATCTCTCCACGAAGGACGCGGCGGCCTATATCCGGGGGCTGGGCATAGACATCTTGGTGGATCTGAACGGGTACACGGAGGGGCACCGGCTGGACGTGTTGGCGTATAGGCCGGCCCCGGTCCAAGTGGCGTATTTGGGTTTCCCGAACACGGTGGGGTCGGCGCGGCTCTGCCAGTACCGGTTGACGGACCACCTGGCGGACCTGCCCGAGTCCCGCCAGTGGTTTGCCGAAGAACGCGTCTACCTGGACCGGCGGGGGTTTCTCCTCTACCGTTCGTTGGCACAGGACCGCCCTCTCCCGTTTCGCGACGGCAATTCGCCGTTCTTCCCCTGGACCGTCTTGGGGGCCCTGAACCGTGAATCCAAGAATTCCGACGCCGTCTTGGCCTGCTGGCGCGCCATTCTCATGCGCGCGGCGCACACCATGCTCTTGATCAAACTGAGTACGGTGGAAGACGACGCGCACCACCGGGCCAAGTACCGCACCGCGTTGGCGGGGGTGGCCGAGGACCGCGTGGTCTTTGTGCCCTACGGGTCCACGACCGACTATTTCCAGTTGTTTTCGGTGCTGGACATGGTCTTGGACACCTTCCCCTATGCGGGGACGACGACCACGTGCAATGCACTGTACAATTCGGTGCCGGTGGTGACCATGGCCCACCGCGACCTGCACGCGCACAACGTGAGCGCGGCCATTGTGGCCCGGAGCGGGTTTCCCGAACTGGTGGCCTGGAACCCCGACGAGTACGTGGACAAGGCGGTGGCCCTGGCCATGGACACGGCCCGGCGGGCGGCCTATCGGGGCAACGAGGCCGGTCCCGGCACCATCCACCGGGGTTTCGTCGCTTCCATGGAGGCGGAACCTTTCATGGAAGACTATGAAGCGGCGCTGGAGAAGATGGGTGGTCAGGGGTCCGGGTCCGGGTCCATCTGAAACAAATAGCGGTCGCAATGGCACAGAGCATGCCGGCTCATTTCGCCCAAGAGTTCCATGTGGCTGGTGAGCAAAAAATTACCGCAGAAGCGGCAACTCACCGACTGCAAGGCCAGGCGATAGTCTTCGGTGGCAAAAATCCAGTGTTCATTGAGGGTATCGTTCGGTTCCACCCCGCCGAACCCGTTGCGTCGGGACAAGGCGGCGAGGATGTCATTCAGGGTCGCACGCATCTTGGTCGCATGATGCTGGACAAAATGGGTGCGGTCGTACACCAAATACGTCTTGACCATGTCTTGGAGTTCGGTAAATATCGGCAGGCGCCGCAACAAGAGACATTGAGCGTCTAGATTTCGCATGGGCCGCGCTTATTCTATGGACCGAAATTCAAATTCAAATTCAAATTCAAAATGGACATAAACAGGACGGCACATATTAGACCAAGATGGGACCCGTCCAATCGCACTACTTTACGAATCACTACACGGAGACGCCGCATAGCGCGACGTACACGTACACGCGCAGCAACCGGTTTGGCGCGGTAGAATCCAGACATACCATCGCTTCCCCCGACCAAAAGGTGCGCAGCATGATCACCTTCAGTGACGGACATGGGTATGTCGTCTCGCTGCATCGTCGCGGGTGCTTGGCCAACAATTTGGCGGATTATTACACGGGGGCTCCTCAGGACGGGTTCTATGAGGGGAATTACGGTCATTTAGTGGACTCGCGCGCCTGCACCTGTGGTAAAGGCTGCAGTTTACACCAGGCGGTGTAGAGCACATTATATGCCATGATAATATATAGTATCATGGCACATCGGTTTTCTTTTTCAGGTAACAAAATCACTTACAATGGTCAGCCTATAGATACCAACGACATTGTCACCGAGGAATTAAAATACCGGTTTTTCGCGGACATATGTAAAGATGCTTACGAAGCCCCCGTCGTCAAAAACATATACAACATATTACAACAATGCTTGAATTCGCCCATTACAGGCAATTACAAGTCGGTTTTAGATAAAATAGATGAAAAATACTGGCCGGAAGGGGACGATAAAACGTCGTTCATCAAAGAGCGCACCATCGTGGAAAACAACCTGTTGAAAGCGAGTACCGACGACGGAAGCACCTTTACCCAAATTTCGGATGCCGGCACAATATTCTACGAAAGCGGCATGGGACCCGAAAGAGTGACCAGAAATCAACGTCTCCATAAAATCGCGACACCGGCCACCATCTTGGACACGGCCACCAAGGATTTGAAAAATGTGGAGTTCTATCCCGACCGGGCCAAAGACACGATTGTATTTGACGAAACATTCATGACCGCCTTGGGATTTCCCCGGGGGATGACCTGGTCGTCCAATTTACTCTCGCTCACCAGTGTTCCGCAATACAACGTCACCATTCAGTACCCCGTTCCCACCAATCCCACGGTCAGCAGTGTCGTCAAACCGTTGACCGAGGTCAAAGAGAGACCCAGCCGTTTTGGGGAATTTGTGGGATATTCCAAGGGAAACACCGAGAAGAACAAGGAAATCAATTCCATGACCAAGACGGATTGCGAGAAAATCATTAAAATACTGTTGACCAAGGAATTGGGCGACGTGGCGCAAGTCTGGATGTATTTGGCGTATGTCATCATTCAAAAAATGAACCGCATGGACGCACTCATGGTGACCGTGGACCATGTGGTGTTGTTGTTTTGTGCGATACTGGATTTGTCGTGCATGTATACCGGAGGGAGAAGTGGGGTGACCCAACGGGGCAATTGCCGCCTGATTTATTACACTGCCGGTGAAGTGGATTATTTTAAAAAGCTATCCAACATGCTGATGATCAAATACAAATTAATACGCGAGTACAATGAAGGTCAACTTGCCGGATTAACCGACATATCCAACGACATACGCAAATTCAAATACATTACCAGCAACATCGGGAGACAAAAGGGGCAATTCGGTACCAATTTGAAGACCGAATATGGCGATTTTCAGGTTGCCACCGAAAAAATACCCGGCATCCGAGCCGCCTTTCAGAAGACAGCTCAGGTCATTGCCGAGAAAAACGCCAGCCTTGAAAAGGACTTTAGGGACGTGATGGAACGTATCAAGGGCATGGACATCAATAAGGGCAATATAGACAGCATCGTTGAGAAGTTTAGTACGAAAATCACCGGTTACAAGCATGCGCACGTGATAACCAAGGTAAAAATACCCGGTATCGGGGATACTATTCAGAACATGTATATTCTACTTCCCGGGGAATTGTTGACCGAATATGCGGCCATCGCCGGTATTCCTGCTTCGTCATTGCCCACCAACATTGACGACTTTATACAAACCATCTTGAACGAAGTTCAAAATTTAGAAGCAACCAACAAAGCTCTCAAAGAACGCAAAGTGAACCCCAATATGAAAATTACCAAGAAGTTGGCGGGTCCTCGGACGGCGAAACCGAACGCAACCCAAAAACGCGAAGAACGCATCAAAGAGCGTGTGGGTGAACAGGGGAAAGCCAGAGAAACCCAAATTGCCCAACGGAGAGGCGTCCAACCCGCCTCTGCCCGAAAAACGCCCACCAGTGGCAGAAAAACCGCGACCAAAACCCGGAGATCTGCGTCCAGGAAAATGAGGGGCGGTGATGATGACGCACGCGTTTTGGATATGAAGGACAGCGGCATCGGGTACTACGAATGTTTGATTTTGTTCGTTCTGTATTATCACGGAATTAACGACCCCATTGCCCTGCCCGTACTGTATGACGTGGTTCTTTCACGCGTTTCTCCCAACAAGAATTTCAACGATGTCTTTCGCGGCATATTCAAAGGTTCCTCCTCCAAGAACTATTTCAACGAGGTCTTTGACCAATTTTCCGACGAGGAAATCATGGCCACGGGACTGGAATTGGCCGACACCTATTTCTCTTTTTCAAAACCGCCCGGTCCGGGAAGCGCCAAGACTTCCGTTGCACCTGCACCTGCACTCGCACCCGCACCCATAGAGGCAAAGAGCAAGGATAAACATACCCCTACCGGGGTAGCACACAGTCCAAGTGAATTGAATTAATCGGTCGTCATATAAGCAATCAGATGTCTTTTATTTTTGGATAAACCACATCCCCTGCAAGAAACAGTCGCACAGGTCGTCCTTTTTCTTGCTGGCGTCCAAGGTCGGCTCCCAGGGTGTCAACCGGGGGTCGGTCGCCAACAGTTGTCGGGTATAGATGACCGCGTCGCGCTTGTGCTCCTTGTATTTTTGGGCCTGGTGCTTCTTGGCGTCCTCCGTTCCTTTCGCAGCCGCACCTTGGTCTCCCGCAGAAAACCCCTTGAGTTTGTTCTTGGACGACACGAATTCTATGTGCACCCCGGGGTACCGCATGAGAAAATACATCATAAGTTCGCCCTGAATCGTCATCATCCGCGAGGCAATCGTGCTGATCTGGTTTTCCAAGAGCACGTGGGTCGGGGGATGCGACCAGGCCGCTGCCCGGGCGTCCAGCTGCCGGATCATGTTGCGCCCCAAGGTGATTAAATCTGTTTGCCGCGCCGACAGAGGGGCGGGACCCTGGGTACCCACGGGCACATAACACACCCGCTGGAAATGATCACATAGTGCCTCTATGTAGTGGGCTTTGGTGGGGCGAGGAGTCGGGGGCACCGCCACGGCACAGGCGGTGACCAGGGCGGCCAGTTTATCACGGTTCAGCGTGTTCAGCTTGGACCGCGTGTAGGACAGTTTGGGGATGAGCCACCCGTTCTGGGCATTGGCCCGGGCCTTGGCGTGAACCTCGCAGTAGTACTCACCCGAAGGGCCTTGGGGATGCGTCCATTTGGCCAGTTTGCCGCAGATGCGGAGGTCGGCGGAGGTCCCTCCGCTTCCGCTTTTCCCAGTCCGTACCTGTCCCACCGCACACGTGCAGGTCGTCGGCGGTCCGACCCTTTCTTGGTCTTGGTGCAAGAGGTCCACCAAGGTCCAGTCTTGGATGGCCACCCGGGAACCGTCTTCCACCAAGAAGCAGTAGGCGAGGTTTTTGATGCCAATATCAAACGAGACAATGTGGCGCGCCCCTACGGAAGGAGTGACGAGAGAAAGTGGAGCGGAGGACATCACAGATAGACCATATATAGGGGCCACCGTCTATGTGGATTCTGTTCTTACCAAGAACATGTATAGGATCCTATACATGTTGTTCATGGGCCACGGACCTTACTGGATGGTGGGAGCGGATTTGCGCGCCTGCAGCTGTTCACGGGTCAAATACAACGATTTGATGTCCGACGACTCGTACCCGGGCACGGTCTCTGACGAGGCCGAGTCGTTGAGCGACGTGAACATGTACGGGATGTTGCGGTTCTGGGGGGTGGAGGATGCCGGGGCCTGGCCTTGGGCCTGGGCCAAGGCCGCCGCCGAGAACCCCGTGTCGTTGGCCGTCTCGCGGAAATTCTGCGCAATCACGTCCAGCCCGTGCTTCTGGAGATGGCGGCGGTACATCCAGTTCGGCGACATGCCCGCCCCCCGAAACTGGGACGCGTTGTCCCGCCAGTACTGGCGGTCCACGACGGATTCCGGCGTCCAGGACGACATCAGCGACCGCCCATCCTGCATCAGCGGGGGGAACTGCGGGTAACGGTTGTTGGTGCCGTACCCCAATTTGGAGGCCGGCAGCGTCTCCTTGATGTAGGCCGGGTAGGCCGCATCGGTCATTTGTGCATCCAAACCAAAGGAATACGAAAACATCGCGGGAAGCTACAGCAGCTAAAAGTCTACTATATGGGTAGAAGAAAAGGGTTGGGAGCGGGTTCCGGACCGATACCGGCCACCCCCGAATTCGTCGGACCGTATAATATGGAGTCCGAGCCCGAATTATTGACACTCTTGGACAACATCCGGATCAACTGCGTTCTGTATGCCAATGCCCACCGCGAACGTTTCTTTGTCTTGCATGCGTCCCTGAAATACTATAAAATCCCTGTCTTGGTACTGTCGTCCTTTTCTTCGGCCATCAGTTTGTCCCAAGACTACATTCAACAGCGCACCATTACCATCACCAATACCATCTTGGGCTTGGTATGTTCCATCATTGTCTCGGTGGAACTGTACCTCGGCATCGGTCGCGAAATGAGCAGCAGTGAATCGGTGTCTAAAAAATTCCACGCCCTGGCCACGGAAATATCCAAGCAAATCACGCTGTACCGGGTCCATCCCAGTACGGACATTTTGCCGTACATTGAAGCGTCCTATACCGAGTACAGCAGTCTGGTCACGAATTCGTCCATCATCCGGGAAACGGTCCAAGACCAACTGATGAAATTGCCTGAACCTCCGTTATCGCAAAATGACCAAGGTGGTACTGCGACTAGCATCATACGTCGTCTTTCCACGATATCTGGCATCCAGGCCTTTAGGCGTTCGTCTAAATATACGCCAGAGGCGGAGCAGGCGCCGTTCCCGACCCCTTCTTCATCTCCTAGTCCACCCCCGACCCCGAATACACTGCTGAATCTGGGGCCTCCTCGGGCCGGCGCGGAAAAATCGCCCTCTCACGACGACCAAGAGGTGGACCCCACCATGTTTGAATTCCCGTGAATTATCTTCATCCGTGTACATTAGGAAGTACATGTTTGGCAATACTCTTCAAAACAGTCATCCAATATACTGTATTGAAGCGGAGACGGGTGAATTGCCCATCTTGGTCCCGGCTCAGTGTACCGGTGACCCGGTCTCTGAGCGTGACAAATGGATACTCCCTGAGGCGACGGCCCTCACTCAGACCATGTACACTATTCCCCGGGTCATGTTGACCGATGCGGTCACAGCGTATCGTGAACCCGGTAGCCTCAGAATCGTGCATCTCATGAAATTGATAATCACGTTAGTATTGGTTTTGTTCATTATCATCGCAATCATTTACATTGTAATAAGTTTCCCTGATCGTACGTAGAGGGATTTTACTTGCGCGCCTTGGGGCTCTTCTTGGTACGACGCACCGTCCGGCGATGCGCCCCCGGCAACATGTTGAGGCGATGCTGCATGATCTTGGCCTTTTCGGCCGTGGACAAATCCGGGGAAATGCCGACCAGACGCTGCATGACCCTAAAGCTCTTGCGCATGGTCTGCATCATTTTGGCGCCCCGGGGCGCGGACGCTCCTCCTTTCGTTCTTCGCGTTGACGACGGCATTATATCCTATATGAAGATTTTAGCCTCCTCATATAGTAGCAAATTGGACCGCGACATGTCGCAAAAGACTGGGGCTGCGGGATCAGCCACCGACCTCTACGGCGAAGTCTTCACACCCCCCGTATTAATTCATGAACTCTTGGATGCCCTGCCCCCCGCCGTATGGACCGACCCCGCCGGGAAATGGCTGGACCCCTGCGCCGGGCAGGGCAATTTCTTGGACGAAATCCTGCCGCGGCTCATGGCCGGCCTCGCGGACCAGTTTGACCACGACGACGCCGCCTGCCGTCGCCACATCTTGGAACACATGGTCCTGCAGGTGGAAAAGAATCCCGCTAATGTCCGCATCCTCCGCCGCAAATACGGTGCCCGGGCCCACATCGTGGCCGGGGATTTCCTGGCCCTCACGGCGTCCGACCTGTTGCTCCCGGGCCCGCGGGCCCAATCCCGCCCCCACCCACTGACCTCCCCGCTCCACGCCGAGCCCCGTTTTGACGTGGTCGTGGCGAACCCCCCGTACCAAGCCCCGAAGACGGCGACGTATGCCGGCTCCGCCGGAAACCGCACGCTCTGGGACCAGTTTGTCCGCCGCGGTCTGGAACTGGCCTCGGAGACCGGCGTCCTGGGATTCATTACCCCCGCCAACTGGCGACGTCCCGCCCATCCGCTCTGGTCCGCCCTGCGGGAGCGGCTTCTCTACTTGCATATTTACCACAAGCAGGACGGCATGGCCCTCTTCAAGGTCCAGACTCGGTTTGACCTGTACGTGGTCGCCGGCACCGCGCGCCCCCCGGAAGCCACCATCCCCCTCGTGATAGACGAACGCGGCGTCCAGCACCGCGCGACCCTGCATCCCCGGGACTGGCCCTTCTTCCCCAATTTCATGTATCGGATCCTCCGTCCCCTCATCGTCCAAGATGCCGACGCCGGCCTCGCCGTCCTCCACGACGCGTCCACCTATGACGCGCGCAAACTGACCCAGCGCCCCACCACCGCCCACCCCTATCCCGTCGTCCATACCCTCACCAAAAAAGGGGTCGGACTCCGGTACGCCGCCGAACGCGACCCCCGGCAGTTTGGCGTGCCCAAACTCATCCTCAACGTCAACGAAAAGCAATACCCGGTCAACGACTGGCAAGGCAAGTACGGCATGTCCCAATTGTCGTTTGGGATCCCCGTGCGGAGCCGGGCCGAAGGCGAACGCTGGATGAAGTGCATGGCCAGCCCCGTCTTTGCCGACGTGCTGCGGGCCACCAAATGGGGGTCGTTCCAGACCGACCACCGCATGTTTTCGTATTTCCGCCCCGATTTTTGCGAGAGGCTAATGCGGTCCGAAGACCGGTACTCCGACCGGTACTCGGGTTCCCAAAGACGTACCAAGAAACGCACCCGTCGGGTCGTCCCCGAATCCTAGGACCTGCAAAAATTGATTGCGGCGGCGGCCCTAAAACGATATGACCCTATCTAAATATATAGACCATGATTGAACCAGAAGACGATGCGTTCACCGTGACGACCTGGGAATCGCGGCACAGCGGCACCGACGACAACGAAGACGACGAAGACGACGACGACCTTTACCCGACCATTCGCGACCAAGTCATTGACGACATTCAGCCCGAGGTGTTCCTGGAAATAGACGATTATGTCCCATACCACCTCTTGGATTACGCGTCGCCCTCGTTCCACACCAACATGCTGAACGATGTGACCGACGCCATTTACGACGCGGTCCTGAATTCCGGCATATGCGAAGACACGGACAGTAACCACCAGGAAATCGCCGAGATGGTGGCCGCCGCGTCCGAGACCTACTTTGACAGCGCCCGGATTTATCCCATACGTTCGTATCCCCCGGACACGGACCCGGCCACGCTCCAACGCACGCGCACCCCCCAGGAGATTAAACGCCAAATTGTTCACCTGAAATCCCTCCCTCAACCGCCGCAACGCACCCCGGAATGGTACTCGTTTCGCCACAACCTCCTGACCGCCAGTTCCATTTCCGACGCACTGGGCACCCCTGCCCAAAAAAACAAGCTCATCTGCGAGAAATGCAAGCCGGCGTGGGGCGCCGGGGACAGTTCCGGCGCACCCCCGGTCGCCACGGCCCCCAACGTGCTCTCCGCCACCCACCACGGTCAAAAATACGAGCAGGTCGCCGTGATGATTTACGAAGCCATGTACCCCGGCAACCGCGTGGACACCGACTTTGGCTGCATCCGTCATCCAGACCACGCCTTCATCGGCGCCAGCCCCGACGGCGTCGTCGTCGCCGGACCGCGCATGGGCCACATGCTGGAAATCAAAAATACCGTGTCCCGGGTCATTGACGACACGCCCATTCTGAAGCACTGGGTGCAGTGCCAAGTCCAGATGGAAGTATGTGATCTAGAGTACTGCGACTACCTGCAGACGTGCATCGGCGAGATTTCTCAGGAGGCGTTTTATACGAAAGACGATGCACCGACGTGGAAGGGGGTGATCCTATACTTGATTTCTAAGAAGGAGGGGGCGGCCAACTACAAGTACCTGTACATGCCGATATCAGACGCTTCTCGGCAACCTGGCCCCGTCGGCGGCGTGCCCGGTGCGGTGGAGGCGTGGACGCGGTCACAGATGGCGGCCTACGCCGACGAGTACCACCTGTTTGAGACCCTGTATTGGCGTCTGCAACATGTGTCGTGCGTCATTATTCCGCGCAACCGCGCGTGGTTCCAGGCCGCGCTGCCCTACTTTGCCGAATTGTGGGCCACCGTGGAACACGACCGCGTGCACGGGTACGAGCACCGCCTGCCGAGGAAACGGGGGGCGGCCGCGGGCGGGGGCGCGGGCGCGGGGTCCCGCATGTGCGGGGCGCTGTACAATACCATCGTGAAGCTGGACGCGTGAAAATGCGCGAAGGTGCATCAAACCGGATTTACATCTTTGCAAGCCTGCAAAGATATAAAGTTTTTTTATGAATGTATGCAATAAGGAACGTGCCCCTCTATCCGCTGCACTTACCATGTCCGTCTTTGAAAACACCTCCGAGATGTACGTGACCAAGCGCAACGGGAAGAAGGAAATCATATCGTTTGATAAAATCCTGCAACGCATCAAGAAGGTGGGCAAAGAGGCCAACATCCAGATCAATTACACGTCGCTCGTGATTAAAATCATTGACCAACTGTTTGACGGCATCCAGACCGATAAAATAGACGAAATTTCCGCGGAGCAGTGCGCCTCCATGGCCTCCATCCACTACGACTACAGTACGCTCGCCAGTCGGCTCATCATTTCCAACCATCACCGCAACACGTCGGATTCGTTCTCCAAGACCATGAAGAAGCTGCACGCCGAGCATCTGCTGAACGACGATTTCATGCAGCACGTGAATCACCACGCCAAGCAACTGGACGCCATGTGCGACTACAGCCGCGACTACCTGATTGACTATTTCGGGTTCAAGACCTTGGAGCGTTCGTACTTGTTGTCCATCAAGCGCAAGGTGCACGAGCGTCCCCAAATGATGTTCATGCGTCTGGCGGTGGCTATGCACGGCGGCGACCTGGACCGGATCGCCGAGACGTACACGTCCTTTTCGTTCAAACAGATGATTCACGGGACGCCCAGTCTGTACAACGCGGGGTCCAAACGCGAGCAGATGTCGTCGTGTTTTGCGCGGGGCACCCTCGTGGACACGCTGACGGGCCCGATTCCGATTGAGAAAATGACGCCGGGGCAGCGGGTCGTCACGCACACGGGCGAGGTGCGGGAGGTGACCCAGCTCCACGTGAACCGGCTCGGCGACCACCGGTCGTTGGTCACGGTGCATTTTCACGCGACGCGGCCCATCACGGTGACCGACGACCACCGGTTTTGGATCTACAACCGGGTCGCCGGTGGCGCGGACTGGAAGGCGGTGCGGGACCTCGGCCCCGACGATTATGTGATGGTCCCGAAGAACCGTCACCTGACGTACGTGCAGGACGAAATCAACATGAACAAGTTGGCCGTGGACACGGAAATCAACAAGTTTTTTGGGGTTTGGTTGCGCTACGGGGAGTATCTCTACTACGACGACTCCAGTCGGAACAGTATGGAGGACCGGACCCAGCCTCAGGGTATCCAAATTATTTTGCCGACGGCCTGCGACCAGGCGGTGTATTTTTGCTGGAACATTCAAAAAATGTTTGGCAATGTGAAGATGGAGCGGTCCGACTACGACAACGGCTATACCATCATTCGGTACGTGTTCAAGGAGATGGGGACCGACTACATGACCTGGTTCGGCAAGGACCGGCGCATTCCGACGCGGATGTTCCAGTTCCCGACCCTGTGGGTCCGGGCCTTTTTGTCGGGGTGGAATATCACGGGGGACACACTGACCGAGGCGCAGGTGCCGCCGGAGATTTACACGCTGTGCCGCATGCACCAACTCAACCATTTAACCTTTGTTCCCCTGGATTACGTGGAATGTGACGAGGTGGTGGAGTACGAGAATGCGATCTATCTGCAATTTGTGGCGATGGAAGCGGCCAGCGTAAAGGCGGATCCTATACCTTCCTTGGACATGGATATTTCAGGGTCAGAACCGAAGGTTCAGGAGGTTCCGGAGGAACCGGAAGAGGTGGATGCCTCCGGGTCAGAGGTTCCAGTGGATATCTCTGGGTCAGAACCGAAGGTTCCGGTGGACGTTTCTGGGGTTCCAGTGGATGCTTCGGAACCGGTGGACCCCGAGACCCCCGTGTACACCCTGGGTGTGGAGGAGGACCACTCGTACTCCGTGGGCGGCGTCATTGCCGAGAATTGCTATTTGATCGCCATGGAGTCGGACAGCATTGAGGGCATTTACAACACCCTGAAAGACTGTGCCATGATTTCCAAGTACGCGGGCGGCATCGGCCTGCATATCCACAACATTCGGGCCACGGGTTCCTACATTGCCGGTACCAACGGCACCTCCAACGGTATTGTTCCCATGCTCCGGGTGTTCAACAATACCGCCAAGTACGTGGACCAGTGTGTGCACCCCCAGACGGTGATTTATACTACCCGGGGTCCGGCCGAAATCCAGGACGTGATGCAAGGCGAGACGGCCATTTTCGGCATGAACGGCGCGGCCGAGACGGTGGGCAACGTCCTGGAGCATATTTACGACGGCGCCATGATGGTGATTCGTACGGACCACGACGCCGGTCCGCTGTATATTACCGAGGCACATCCGCTATTCGTGCTGAGCCGGTACGATACGGACGGTCTCACGGCGCGGGAAATTCAGCACATGCTCAACCAGCGTCGGGTCACTCCGGAATGGACCGAGGCGCGGTTCGTGGGCGTGGATGACCGGGTCGCGTTGCCCATCCCGATGCACGCCCAAGACGTGGCCGAAATCACCGAAGACGACTGTTATATCTACGGCCTGTTGGTCGCCGCGGGGTCGTTTGTGCATCCTGCTGAAGGCGACCAAGCGACCAATGTGACCGGCGCCAATATGTGCCGCTTGACCGTGGACAAGCCCCACGTCTACGAACGCGTGGCGAATTACCTGTTCGCGCGGGTCGTCTATCAGATTACGAAGGAGGGTGAAGCCAGGACCTTTCAGTGGATTCGCCCCCATCATCTGCCGTTCCGATGGAACGATCTGTACGCCGAGGGGCACACGGGTCTTGGCTCCCCGCGTTTGGCGCCGCGGTGGCTGGCGCTTCCCATGGTCAAGGCGCAGTTTATCTTGAAGGGGTTGGTGGACGCCATGGGCACCATTGAAAAGGACGTGGTGTTGAAGCACGGGAACCGGATGTGGGCCGAGGCGGTGCGGTTCCTCTGCCTCAAGATGGGGGTGTTGACGCGTACCGTGCCGGAAATGGTGGGCGAAGACCTGCTCTATGCCGTCCATATTCCGGCCACGATAGACATTTGCGCGCTCCTGGAGTTGCAGTACGACGGCCGCGAGCCACCGTTTGTCCGCCACGACAACTGGCTGTTTTCGGTCGTCACTTCGGTAGAGGAGACCGAGTACCGCGGCACCGTCTACGATCTGCAGATGACGCACCAACACGACTATTTGCTGAGCAACGGGCTCGTCCACAACGGAGGCGGCAAGCGCAACGGCAGCATCGCCATTTACTTGGAACCGTGGCACGCCGACATTGAAATCTACCTGCAGATGCGCAAGAACCACGGCGAGGAGGAGCTGAAGGCGCGCGACCTGTTTTACGCCATCTGGATGCCGGATTTGTTCATGAAGCGGGTCAAGGAGAACGCCAAGTGGACGCTCTTTTGCCCCCACGAATGCCCGGGTCTGGCCGACGTGCATAGCGAGGCGTTTGAGACCCTCTACGCCAAGTACGAGGACGCCGGGAAGGGCCGGGCCACGGTCAACGCCCGCGACCTCTGGTTCAAGATTCTGGACGCCCAGATGGAGACCGGGACGCCGTACCTGGTCTACAAGGACGCGGCCAACCACAAGAGCAACCAACAGAACCTGGGGACGATTAAAAGCTCAAATCTTTGTGTGGCACCGGAGACGACGATTTTGACGGACCAAGGCCATCTTCCTATACAATCCTTGTCTGGGCAACGCGTCAATGTTTGGAACGGCGAGGAATGGAGTGAGGTGGAGGTGGTGCAAACGGGCAAAGACCAACCTCTGATTGAAGTTCATATCCAAGATGGCACCGTGATGCACTGCACCCCTTATCATAAATTCTACATTGAAGTGGACGGTGAAATACGTACATTGGAGGCCCAGCAATTGGAAAATGGCATGGTCCTTGCCAAATGCTCCTACCCCTCTGACTATTCGGCCACCGTGGATTTTCACTATGTTATCCAGGTGGTGGATAATGGGCGCATAGACGATACGTATTGTTTCAATGAACCCAAGCGCCATGCCGGCATTTTCAATGGAATTTTCGCTGGGAACTGCTCGGAGATTATTGAGTACAGCGACGAAAACGAGACAGCTGTGTGCAATCTCGGGTCCATCGCGCTGCCCGCCTTCGTGGTCCTGGACCCCTCGGGTCAGGCGCCGCCCACCTACGATTTTGAGAGCTTGCACCGGGTGGCGCGCATGCTCACCTACAACCTGAACCGGGTGATTGACATCAACTATTATCCGACGCCCAAGACCGAGCGCAGCAACTTCCGTCACCGGCCCATCGGCATCGGGGTCCAGGGTCTGGCCGACACGTTCATGATGATGGGCATGCCGTTTGGTTCGCCCGAATCGCGCCGGCTCAACCAGGAGATGTTTGAGACCATTTACCACGCGGGTCTCGTGGAATCCTGCGAACTGGCCAAGGTCCACGGCCCGTACGAGACCTTTCCGGGGTCGCCGGCGTCGGAGGGTCGGCTCCAGTTTGACCTCTGGAATACGGAGCCGCTGCGCTCGCCGTCAGGCGGGTCGCCGTCCTACCGATACGACTGGGACACCCTGAAGGCCGACATCCGCAAGCACGGCCTGCGCAACTCGCTCCTGATGGCGCCGATGCCCACGGCGTCCACCTCGCAAATCCTGGGATACAACGAGTGCATTGAGCCCATCACGAGCAACATTTATTCGCGGCGCACGTTGGCCGGCGAGTTCATCGTCACCAACAAGTATTTGATGCGCGACTTGATTGCCCTGGGTATGTGGAACGAGAAGATCAAAAACCACATCATTGCCAACCACGGCAGTATCCAGAGCATGGAGTCGGTCCCGGCCGAGATTCGTGAAAAGTACCGCACCGTGTGGGAGATTCCGATGCGGACGCTCATTGACATGGCGGCCGACCGCGGCGTCTACATTGACCAGAGCCAGAGCCTGAACCTGTGGATGGAGGACCCCACCTACAGTTCGCTCACGAGTATGCATTTCTACAGCTGGCAAAAGGGGCTGAAGACGGGGATTTACTACCTGCGTCGTCGGGCCAAGCATCAGGCCCAGCAGTTTACGATTGAGCCGGAGAAGGCCCAGATAGACGCCCCCGAAGAGGAGGAAATTTGCGAAATGTGTTCCAGTTGAATCCCCGTAACATGATACCAGACAAACACATATAGGATCTCCCTATGCTATGACATCATATCATGGATGTCATCGCATGTCTCACACCCTTCTTTCCGGAGGATGTGGTTCGCTGCATTACGTCATATTTAGTCATGAAAATACCCCGCGACGACCCGCGGTACATCGTGTTGGCACGCCACGTTGAAGCCAGACGAGGCAAAATACGCACACTGACTTGGAAAAAGGACGGGGCGTTTCGTGGGTATCTCATCTCGTTTTACCATGCACCGTTGGTTTTGCTTATTCAACAGTTGCCGTATTACATCATGTACCAACTCCAAAACATGGTCACGATGGAATATACCGTGACTGCGCAGTAGGTGCCGGTTGATATCGGATGACACCTAAGAACGGCGCAGGCGTGTTGGGACCCTTACGGGTCTCTGCAGGATTACCACAACAGCTTGTCCGCATAGTAGCCGGGTGAACCGACCACATGGCGGTCCTTCTCGTGCCGCTGTTTGTAGAGGCGGCGGTGCCGGTCCGCGACCTCTTTGCCGTATTTCTTCCAGAAAGTGGGGTAGTCGTTGTAGCCCATGCCGCCGCACGACGCCACTTTGACGCCGTCCTTGAACACGTCCAGTTTCTTGGTCGGATTGGTGGAATGTTTCACCGTGACGCCCAGTTTCTTGGCCTGGTCGCGCGTATATTGTGTGATGACGTAGTGGGTGGTTGCCTCGGGCATGCCTCTATAATAGGATCCTATACATTCGTTTGGGGGGTGGGGGGTGGGGCCGGGGGGCTGGATCCCGGTTCCACGTCGGAAACCACTTAAAATTGTCCCGATAGCCATGGTCAAGGTGGAGGATGAACACGTTGAGCTCGGTTATACCGTCCTGGACGGTCATGGGGGGCGCCATGTCCATGATGGCAGGGTTATTTATGTTGAAAAACGAGATGGTGAAGCCACGGATAGCGGGAGCGGGAGCGGAAGCGGAAGCGGAAGCAGACGTGCCGTTCAGTGAGGGAGAGACGGCCGTGTCGTTCCTCAAGTCGCCGCTGTTGGCCAAGGCCACGTCCCTCGTGATGACGGGCCTGGACCTGTATTTGGACATGTATTATTGGGGCGAGAAGCAGGCGGCGGCGTGGTGTGCCAAGTACCCCGGGTTGAAGTGGACGGTGGACCGCTTACGTTACCACGGAGTGCATCTGTGGCGGATGTGGAATCGGTTTCCCACGGAGCCCGACACCGACACCTGGACCTGTGAAATTGAGCTAGAGGGCGTGGCGAACGGGTCCAAAAAACCCGACTTTGTGTACCGCGAGCTTTACCACAAGGGGATGTGTGGCCATCTGTTGAACGTGTCGGCCGGTTCCGAGAACGATGCGGACCGTTTCCATCTCTGGATGTACAAGTCGGGTGGGATCTACCATATGCGCGCGGCCAACCAACATATAGATTTCATCACGACTCCGGTGCCGTCCAAGGTGCGGTTTTTGAGTGTGGAGTACCATCATCCCAAGATGGACCATCCCGTGCCTCTGGAAATCCCGGCGGAAATGTACTATACGGGCAATTGCCTGTTCACGCCTGCCTTTGTGGCCCGGATGCTGAGGTATACGTTGGGCGACAAGTACGTGTTTGATCTCGGGTACGAACTGTATATCATGGACGCCAACCTCCGGTATTTTACGCTGCCGAGTTTCCAGTGGATTGAACTGGACAAGACCATGTATTTGACCCGGGGGTCGCCGTTCTCGGCGATGTGCGTGGGGGTCTGGCCGTCGTTAGAGAATGATGCGGCGGCCCCGGAGGAGGAGGAGTTGGTGAAACGGGAGCCACGACCGACGTGGTGGGCGAGGTGGTCTCGGTTAACCTGGATATGGAAACGGGAATAGTCCGCCCACAAATGGTATAGAAACATGGACCATATATGTGTATATTGTCTGTCAGACATCAATCGCTTCGTTGATGTCTCAGCAATCTTGTTTGGTTTCGGAGGTCGGTGCCGACCTGGAAAATCATGATCATGATAATACGTTGGATCATTATCATGAATGGGAGGAAGATGAGGCGAACTTTCTTTTGCCGGGGGTCGGGACCGAGTCGGAGTCTTGTTTAAAATCGCCAGATGCGCCTGAAGGTGCGCATCTTACCCCCGAAGGGGTTGCCGCTGCGCAGCCGCTTACCCCATTACCAGGGGTTGCTACGCTTACCCCCGAAGGGGTTGATGCTTCGCATCTTACCCCCGAAGGGGTTGCTGCGCTTACCCACCGTTGGAACTACTACTACCATTTGCCCAATGACAAAAATTGGAACCTAGACAGTTATAAAATCATCATGGCCAATATCAGCACCGTACAGCAATTGATCGCCATGAACGAATCTCTCACCGACAATATCATCAAAAATTGCATGTTGTTTGTGATGCGCGCGGGTATCACGCCCATGTGGGAGGACCCCCAAAACCGCCAAGGCGGATGCTTTTCCTACAAGGTCACCAATAAAACGGTCATTACGGTGTGGCGCCGACTCACCTATTTGTTGTGCGGGTATTCCCTCACGACCGACCCGTCCCACATGGACTGGGTCAACGGCATCACGATTTCGCCTAAACGGGGGTTTTGTATCATCAAAATATGGATGCGTAATTGCAATCTCCAGGACCCCGCGGTCATTGTCAATGTGGAACAGCTCATGCGCAACGGATGCCTGTTCAAATCCCATACCCCGGAATTCTAGAGGACGGAGAAAGGGGGGAGGGGCGTGGTATGTGTAGTTCATCTCTAGGTTTCATCCTAGTGATGAATAAGTGTCTTCATGATGTGCCCCTTACTTGGGCGAAATAGAATGAATGACGAGCGCCACCGATTCATGTTGGCTTCCCGACATTCCCGTGGGCTGCCCGTCCATACCAATCCACGTATAGTCCACGTCATTTTCTTGAATGAAATCGTACCACGCTTTCAGTTCCCCCGTCTCGCCATCAAAACCCTCGTAATTGACCAGTTCGTCAAACACGACCATGCAATCCGGCGCCAACAGGTCTTTCAGAGTGTCCAATACGAATTTCGTGGAACTGTACAGGTCGGCGTCCAAGTGCAAAAAAGCGACCTTTTTGTCTTGGCTTGCCATGAACAAAGGCAAAGTATCCTGAAACCATCCCTTGACCAACACCACATTGGCCTTTACGTCGGGCAGTTGACCTTCACGGTTAAATGCTCCGGCATCAAATCCGTCCCGCCATTTCTCGGGCAACCCCTCAAAACTGTCAAAACCGTACACGGTGCCCTCGGTAAACCCGGCAATGTAGTTGATGGTATGTCCACTGAACACCCCAAACTCCAACCACAGTGTCTGGGGGTCGTGCTGCAGTTTCATATGTTCAAACACATGGGTGAGAGGGTACGTTTTCACGTCCGGAATGGATGAAAGGAGACTCAACATGGAAGATATATGTGAACGACGATCATGTCTTTACATCCTTGCAGGCGCCGTCTTCACGATAGGCCCGGATCCACGTTTTCTAGGTTTCTTTTTCATGGTGCGCCGCTTTCCTCCGTGTTTGGATTTTTGTGCGTTGACGGCAACGGTTGTGAATGATAAGAGGTGGGAGGATGGTTGGTAAAATGGTCTATGGCGGTTTGTAGCGCACCCATGCGCTCTTCTGTCACAACGGGGTTCTTGTTGCGCTTTCTGGTCGCTTGATTGACCGTGAATGAACCTGTGGTATCTGGTAAACGCACCTGCGCGGACGTATCTAACAGTTCATGGATGGAAAACCGGCTCATGCTGGTATAGAATATAGGGATGTTTGTGGCCGCTTGGTTGGCCAATACATGGATGAGGTAAGCATAGCAACCCCTGATAATTGAGTAAGATGCGAAGCGGCAAGGGAGTCGCCGGGTGACCCGGCGACGGGGATGATACATATGAGTAAATATCCGTAGTATGTAGAAAGATACCACGGATCACAGAAATGCCATTAATCACCAATGATAATATCCGGACCTTGGTGAAGCAGTACATTACAACCCCCGACAAACTCCCGGCAGGATTGAAGAAACCAGACGCCGCGGGCAACATGGTTCCCATTCCCATCGGGCAATGGGATGTCAGTGAGGTCACGAACATGGATTCACTATTCATGGGTCATACCAATACCAATACCAACTTCAACGAGCCGTTGAACAACTGGAACGTCAGTAATGTCACCAATATGTCCAATATGTTCAATAGTTGTAGGCATTTCAATCAACCGCTTGACCAATGGAATGTCGGCAGGGTCACCAAAATGAAAAGTATGTTTAGCAATTGTGAGGATTTTAACCAACCGCTCAACGCCTGGGCTAATGACACGAGGCGTGTAGAAAATATGGAGAGTATGTTTTATAATTGCAGGAGTTTCAATCAACCCCTCGCTCGGTGGAATGTGAGTGGGGTGCGTAGTATGAAAGATATGTTTTACATGGCCACTCAGTTCCGCCAAAATTTGACCGGATGGGATGTGACGAATGTGCGGCTTCTGGGACTTGGCCTTACATGGGATGTGTATGCAATGCAAATGTTTGATAGAAGTGGTATGCGTGGAAACCGTCACCTATGGCCTCGCTTTGGTACACCACCACGACCTCCGCCACCACCTCCAACAGTAGCCCCTCAGGTGGATCCGCACCAGGTTCACCGCGAATCGGGTAAGATTGACTATACCCAACTCAATGCATTTTACGAGGAGAAATTGGGGGGAGAGCCACCGCTTCCTCCCAGTTATCCCGGGTACATCCAAGCGGCCATGGCCGAGTTCATTGAACAGGGTGAGGTGGGAGCGGACGATGCACCCACCACTGTCTTTGCTATCACCGACCCCCGGGCTCAGCTACGTGCGGGATTGGAACAAATTATGACCACCCGCTTGAACGGGCTGAATTACCAGGAGAAGTCCCCGGTGGTCCTGCAGGCCCTGGTGAACACGGTGGAGTACGTGAAGCGGCAGCCGCCGGCGTTTCAGGGGGCGTATATGGACGCCTTTGTCCAGGATTGCACGACCGCGTACGAAGGGACGGCAGGGATGACCTGTGCAGCGGGAGCGTTGGAACGGGTGATACTGTCGGTGACCAACGCCATACAAACCATGAATTCGGTGGACCAAGGGAACCCGGAGTGGAATACGCTACTGGACATCATTACGGTGAGCCCCCGGACCAAGATCCCGGAACTCATCCGGGCGTGGTACAAGGACCACAAGACGGGGGAGGATGGCCGACCGACGGCTTTCTCGGTGGATGAGCGGAATGCAGAGGGCCGCCGGGACCACCTGAAACGTACCCTATTGAGAATGTACCCCCGGGAGGAAGCGTTGATTGAGGCCATGATTACCGAGATTGCCGATAATATCGGGTACGAGAACGACGATTTCAACGTGCAGTACGGAGGGCGTCGGCGCCGTCGTCGGGTCACCCGTCGCCGAGGGAGAGGGGGTCGCCAAAGGGTCACCCGTCGTTGTAAGCGTAATGCGAAGCGGCAACCCAGTTGAGAGTAAGCTCAGTGTAAAAATTGAATCGTCAATGATATCGGATGACAAGGATCCTATATCATTCGTGGAATATGGTCATAGAACAGTGCGGCGTCTGCTTGGACACCTTTGACACCTATTCTAGCTTGCCGTGTGGTCACGGGTTCTGTGAAGGATGCACCTCCCGTCTCGCGCGATGCCCCTTCTGCCGCACACCTTGCCGTGCCCACGCCGGATCCGAGCCCGGATCCGAGCCCGGATCCGAGCCCGACTTTGACCTCATTCAGAGTGAGCATGTACGCGTGATGGTGAGGGCGGCGTACCGGGTGCTCAATGAACACCAGCTGTGGGACAGACTGCGCAATGTTGAGCCCAGTCGCGAGACGGGATTCGCCTTTTCCCAGGACCCGGATATTCTCTCAATCATGCGTCTGATTGTGGACGACCCCCATTATACCGGCCACAGCGGCGCGAGTATAGGACAAACCATGCAAATGATGTATTTAGTGGCACGCCGAGGATTCGCAGCGCTGGTCCACTATCTGGAATCCGACTAAATGGCCGGCAAGGACGACAGGCAGAGGCGGATGGACCCGAGCGAGGCGCATTCGTAACTGCAGATGAGGGGGAGGTCGTTGCTCAAATACAATTCCACGGTATTGCACAGGGGCGTGCATTTGATGAATTGCAACAGCGATTTCGTGGAGAAGACGCCCTGGGTCACGACCGAGGGGTCGTTGGACCGCTGCACGAATTCGGTATAGCCGTCCGTTTCCGTCCGGTAAATCTGGGTACTGGCGAAATTGCCTTCGCACGAAAACTTGAGCTCCGTGCACGTGTTGCGGATTTCTACCCGTTCCGAGATGGAATTCATGTCGCGGCAAATCTTCTGAAAATCCAGCGACGGCAACGTGATGATGGTGGTGTACTCAATGTCGGGAATGACCAGCTCCTCCAACTCCGGGTCAATGAGCCGCAGTTTCTGGATATAGCACTGGTGGATGTCGCCGTTCTCGTACTGGAGACCCAGATGCGAGACCACGCCACCGTTGTAGTCGTTCTTGTCAATGTAAATCGTGAGCGTGTCGTCGTTGGACATGGTGGAAATCACCTTGAACAAATGCAGCGTATTGGCGCAAATCACGATTTTTTCCGGACCGCACTTGTAGAGCTCAAATTTGTTGGCGTGGAGGACCACGTTCACCAAGATGGTATGGGTCTTGTCAAAGTTGATGATGCGCATGCCCTCCTTGGTGAACGTAATGTTGGCGTCCGTCAAGATGTCCTTGATGGCCGTAATCATGTTGCGGATGGGCTGAATCTGGACGGTCTTGATGAGAAGCACATATTGGTCGTCGTTGGCGGTGGTGGTCATCTAGCGCGTTTGATTCGGAATACTATGGTTGGCATATCCACTTTATGCCGTTTTTTACGCACATTCCCGAATCTCTTCGGAAACGCGTTGCGTCCGTTTTTTTCTTTTTGTCGCGTCTGTTATAGGGTGGAAACATGGACAACGAACGCGTGGCCCAGATTACCCAAGATATCCACAAGGGTATCGCCGAATGCCGGCGACAGTCCAACCAAACTTTGCTAAAGCGGCGGTACGGTACCCTCTCGGAACAGACCAAGCGGGAAATTTTTCAACTGGAAATGTCCATGTGCCTGGAAAGCGCCTACATGACCTGCATCCAACGCGTGAACCGTACTGACCCGGCCCTTTCCTCCATTGAAATATGTGAACCGATTGTCCAAGAATACAAGGTGCGTACTTCCCAGGAATCCTACACCTTTGCCGATTTAAATCGCCCCCTGAAGGGGGCGATTCCAGGGGCAAAGGCAACGTTGCCACGCGCATTTTAAATGCGCGAAGGTGTACAGGGCCTGAAAGAACGCGACATGACAACATGATGTATGTGATCCTATACTTCATGTTGGGGGAGGGGGCGGAGAAGGGCCAGGTTCGGGGCCTTTTTCCTAAATGTACCAAGATGGGGGTGGCAGGGGATTGGACCCCCGGACCCACGGACCCACGGACCCCCGTACCCCCCGGAATCCTATACATTTCATTGGGGATTGGGGGTCTATTTGCTATGAAACATGCTGTTGACGTTGCTGCCGTTCGTGAGGACCCCGTCCATCATGTAGCTGGTGGTACCCACCATGCGATTGAGCGAATCCATCATCCCCGGGGAAATCGTGGGTTGAGACGTGAGAACTCCCGTCATGGCGTTGGGCGTAAATTCCGGTACCGGCGTCCATTCCGGTCCCAGGGCGCCTCCTTGGTACTTGACGATCTTGGTACGCGCGCCCTCTTTGACCAGTTTGCCCGCCGGTTCCATCGGCTGTCGGCCACGGTCGGCGGCGGCAAATGTGGTCCGGTCAAAGAGCTCCCCGGTGGCCTCGTTGTAGTAATATTTGACGCCTTGTACGGTGACATCGCGGTACGCCACCGCCTGTTTCCGCACCACCGTCTTGGCCTGGACCTGGGCGTCGTCTTCCAGGGACGGATACGACATGAAATCGTTGGTTTGGGATGCCGCGCGGTTGGCCCCGAAACAGGCCTTCTTGTCGGACGCGTACAACACGCAATCCACGGAACTGGTCTTGGCCACACCTAAAATCTGTTGACTGATACGCTGCTTCTGGAACGAAATTTCGTAGAGGGTCTCGTCCGTGGTGACCGGCCGTTGCGGGGCGGTGCGACTGAGATCGCTGTTCATCAAATTCAAATATTTCTGGTCCTTCTTCTGGGCCTCGCTAAAGACGGCCAGGTAGATGAAGACTTTAACGGTGCGCAGTTCGGGCGGCAGGTCCTCGTGGCTGCAAATGCGGCGGGCGCGGCCGACCACTTGATCCACCCGTACCATGTTCCAGTAGGGTTCCACGATGTGCACATAGCGGGTATTTTTCAGGTTGATGCCTTCGGCCCCCGCGGCGGTAATCATCAGGACGCGAATCACGTCGCCCATCGTGTTCTTCTTCCCCGCCGTATCGTACGCTTCCAGCTTCTTGGTAATACGGGGAGGCACCAGATCCCACGTCCCGTTGTACACATTACGAATAATCTCTTTTTCTTCCTCGGATTCCGTGCCGGTATAGAGAACATATCGGGGTTGAGAGGGCACCAGGTCGGCCGCCAGATCCCATTCCCCGTCGGACTGTTTCTTGAGTGTGAACGGCTGGAAACCGTGGACGTCCAAGACGAGGCGGAGGATGCCAATGCCTTCCAACGTGCGGAAACTGGAATATACCAAGTGGAGACCCACGTGTTTCTCATTCACAATATTGTCCAAGACGGCGGCGAACTTGGGGCTGTATTTAGGCAAATGTTCTTGGTCCAAATAGTCGGGGGAGGCGATGGCGGACAGGGCGGCCTGGATGCTGGCCGCGCTAGCGGCCTCCTCGCCTTCCTGGTCGTCCACGTTTTCCACTAAATCGTTGTCTCCTGTCCCCTCGCCGGCCCCCCCTTCTTGGTCCACTTTAGACATTTCCGGTTCGGTTGCCTCCGACAACGGCGCGTTTGATTCCCGGCCGTCGGCGGCTTTAGATGCATCGGTGTCCGTGGTTTCCCATTCTCCATTTTTTGAAGAAGACCCAAGAAGGTCCGGGGCGTTGCCATATTTAGCAACCTCTGGCAACGGCGCGTTTGATTCCTGGTCGTCGGCGGCTTTAGATGCATCGTCGCTGGCCCCGGCCTCGGCCTCGGCCCCTCCCTCTTGGTCTACTTTAGACGTTTCCGTTTCCGGTTCGGTTTCCTCGGCCTCGGCCTTGCCTTCTTTAGTAGAAACCTCCGAGGAAGGTCGCCCCGGCGGTTCGGGCCAGGCAAAGTTGCAACAGGCGCGCGAGTAGATCCGATACGTGGACGTGAATTCCCGGAAGAGTTCTTGGCCGGGGGCGGCCGCCGCCCCCTTTTTCTTCATCTTTTGCGCATTGGATTCCTTCTTTTGTTCCTCCATGCGGACGGCGGAATAGCGTTCCAGTTGGTAGTCGCTCATGTCGGTTTTCACCAGTTCGTAGACGTCGCCTTGGTCCGTTTCCACCAGTTTAGGCAACAATCCCTCTTGGGGACTACGGAAGTACGAGGTGAGTCCCAGGATGCGGCGGGCAAAGACATCGGCCTGTTTCATGGATCCCGTGTCCATGTCCACAAACATGTCCAAGAAGGCGTCCTTGTTGTCCGGCAGGCATTTGTAGAGATCCACTTTCGGCGCCACGACGACCTGGAGACCGTTGCGTCGGAGGATGTCCTTGACTTTAGCCACAAATTTGGCGTCGTCCAGGTTGCCGGTTTCGTCCAAGCACACGCCCCGGTAAGCGGGGTCCACGGCTTCCTGGCCCGCGCCGCCGTGGTGGGGCTCGCGGTCACCGACGTACTGTTGGTGCGGGGGGATCACATACTCCTCTTGGGGATTGGGATCCACGTCCATCATGCCGGGGTCGGGGCCGAGGTCCGGCGGCGGGGCTGCGGCGGTCGCGGTGGCCTTCTTGGTCTTCCTGGCCCCGGGGGCCGAAGGCCCTCCTTTAACCCCGGGGGCCGGAGGCCCCCCTTTAGTCGTTTTTCCAGGGGCGGTGGTTCCGACCCCTTCTCCCGGCCCCGGAGGGGCCATGGCCTTCTTGGTCTTCCTGGTCGCGGCGGCCGCCGTCGCTTTAGCCATTTTGGTGAAGGCGGTGGCGGTAACCGGGCCCGGCCGGCACACCCCCGTCGTGTTGTTGACAAAGCCAAACGGGTTGCGAGTCACGGTCAACCGGTTCTGACTGTATTCCACGTAATCCAGGGTCTCAAAGTTCTCGCGTTTGAACATGGCCAAGAGGGTCTCCGTGGTCACTTTAGCCGTCGTTTCCACCCCCAGCGTGAACGTCCAGGTTTTGATATAACCCCGCAACATGTTGTACATGACCGCAATCTCGTTGGGCGTGTTGATGATGGGCGTACCCGACAGGAACACGACCCGGGCGTCTTGGGCACTCATCAAATATTCGTATAGGAGCAAACTGACCGGGGTGGTCGCCGCCACCTTGATGCCGGTGGCCCGTTTAGGCATCCTGGACAATTGGTTGACGATGCGGTTGACCAAATTGTGGGCCTCGTCCACGATGATCACCGCGCCGTCAAACGGATTCTTGGTATAATTGTCCGTCAAATCGGCGAAAATCCGTTTCAGATTGGGCGCATTGTAGTTGATATCCAGGTATTTAGCCCGAATCATCTGGTTCAACTGGTCGTCCACCGCTTTCTGGTCTTCTTCGGACAAATCGGCAAAGGCGGTGGCCTGGGCTGGGGAGGTGGACACATCTTGGCCGCTTTTAGGCGCCTGTGCCATCCACGCCCCCTTCTTCTTGCGCACATAATCTAGCGGCAACGCCAGGCGGTCGGACAATTCGGCCTCCAGATCGGGCTGGCCGACGGTGCGAACAAATGTCCACGCCTGGTTTTTCTTGTAGAGGGGGTCGCCGGCGCGTTTGAGTTCCGTGAAAAAATTCATTTTGAGGGACGCCGGGGTCATCACCACGATTTTCTTGTGCGATTTCATGCCCTCGGCAATCGTGATGGCGGCCAGCGTCTTCCCCGACCCCAAACCGTAGTATAGGAGCAGTCCGCGGTAGGGGGAATACAGGTTGAGGTAGTCGCGGGCCACCCGTTGGTGCACCAAGAGTTCCAGGTCGGCACCCTCGTCGCCCATGGTCTTGAGTTTCCCACAGGAAATGGCCTGTTCCTTGGAGGCCAGTTCTTTCATATAGGGGTCAAAGAGGCGGTGGACAGTGTCCAAGAATCGCTGGCGGTTGCTCATGTAGTAGGGGGAGGTGCGCAACACGGACCTGGATACCGGGGCCGCCGCCGGGGCCAACGGCGGCGCGGCCGCCGCCGCTGCTTTTTTAGACGTCTTCTCTACTTCTGCATCCCCCTCCTCCTCTTTAGACGTCTTTTCTACCGCCGCCCCCGCCACCCCCTCCGCCTCCTCCTCTTTAGGCGTTTCCTCGGTCGCGGTATCTCGCTTCAAGACCATCTTGACCGATTTCTTGGCGACCTTGGATCCCTCTGTTTTCGCCGGTTTGGCTCCCTCGGCGGCCACCGGTTCTTCTGGTTTCTCCGGTTCCTGGACGGCCGTTTTGGATTCCTCGGCGGCCGCCGGTTCTTCTGGTTTCTCCGGTTCCTGGACGGCCGGTTTGGCTCCCTCGGCGGCCACCGGTTCTTCTGGTTTCTCCGGTTCTTGGACGGCCGTTTTGGATTCCTCGGCGGCCGCCGGTTCTTTAGGCGTATCCGCATCGCGAACCGTATCGGCCATCTTGGTCGTCTCCTTGGCCACATGTCCGCGCACCGTACCACGGTTGATGCGTTCCAAGATGACGTCGCGGTCCATGTCGGTGGCAGCACGGCGGTCTTGGAACCCCACGTTGACCCGGATACCCTCTTTCAGCCTCCGGCTCGGGAAATTCCGCGCTTTTAGGCGATCCAAGATGGCTTCCATATAGAACCAAATAAAAATCGCCAAATACCTATACTCTATTTGGTGATTTTTTGGGGTAGATGCGTAGCGCGGTGCGTCCAATCACATCTGTTGCGTCGCGCGCACGGCCACCTCGCACGCAATTTGTTCCGCCTTTTTCTTGATTTTGTGTTGTCCTCGCCCCAGGAAGACCAGGATTTTGCCATGCACCGACATGTGCTCGTGGATGGCCTGAAACGACGCAAACCGTTCTATCGGCAGTGCGTGTTCGTGGGTCAGCCCATGCATACTTTGGCCTAAACACAAATACACGCCCATGCTGTACCCCGTCTCCGGTTGGTACGGCTGTATCTCCAGGTACTCCGGGGTGACCTTGAACGTCTTCTGAATCCGCACCTGCAGAATATTCTTGTAATTGTCGTCGTTGCGGATCAGGTCAATCCAGTTGACGTGCTTCTCAAACACGTTTTCCAAGAATATTTGCGCCATCTGGAACCCGGGGCCGGTCAAGAACACATTCTGAAACCAGGCGTCCTCGTCCTTGACCGGAATCTTGTTGAAATCCAGGAAAATGGCCCCCAAAAAGGCCTCAAACAGGCAGCCCAGCTTCTTCATGTTGTTGCGGGTCTGCTTTTCCTCGGCATTCTTGGACAACACGAACCATTTATGCAGTCCCATTTCGTAGGCAATGCGTCCGATGGACTCGTTCTTGACCAGGGCGATTTTCTTCTCCGTCATGAACCCCTCGTTCTCCTTGGGAAACCGCCGGTACAGGTAGAATTTAGTGATACATTCCAGGACCCCGTCGCCGACGAATTCCAGGCGTTCGTTGGACTTGGTATACAAGGGCAAGCAGTTGGCCGGTTGCGGCATGATGACCAGGTCCTTGGGCGGATGCAGTTGCAAGAGGGGGGAACGCGTGTAAGACCGGTGCACAAAGGCCCGGCGGTAAAACTCGTAGTGTTGGATGGGGACGTCAATGCCGTAGTTTTTCAACAGGGCCTCCACCTCGGATTTAGGAATCATGCGGTTCAGGGAATTGTAGGGGTCATAGATGTAGGTTTCCACGCCGTGGCGCATCTCCATCCGAATGTCGTCGTCGGTGTACATCTGGCGTTTGTATCCCATAGGTACATTGGGGAGACTGGGCGCATTTTGCGCATAGAGGGCCGCCGGCAAATGCGTGGACCCCCCCGGGGCACGGAGAGATGGGTCTTCTGTACAACGGTTGGAGGCGATTCCTCCAGACGTGGTAATGAGAGCAGACATGGGAGATAATGGGTAGCTGGACCAAGAGTACTATCTAGATATCTATTCAATTTTCTATATGGTTTGTGACTCGGCGCCCGTTATTTTGTGCGCGGTAAATATATAAACCACTTGCAAAACATGGTTCTTTCTGGTTCTTGGAAAGCGACGTATCAAAGCAGTTTAGTGAACAGAGACCAGGGCGGAGGCGCCAAGAAGGCGGGCATACCGCCCACGGCCAACATCCCGGATTCCGTGTACAACGCGTACGTGGAGCGCGGCAACGGTATCTTGAGCCTGGTCAACATGCGCACCAACCGGTTCAGTCGGTTCCCCAACCAGAACCTGCCGATGAACATGGTGCACTCCCGGAAGCCGATGATGCACTAAACACCGTGCTCCCCACCCCCTCTCACTCTCCCCCCCTGAATGAATGACATGTATAGGATCCTATACATGTGATTTTGGATTTAGACATCTTGGTCCGCTTGCAGCAAGGGCAAGAGGCGTAAAGACTTGGTGCGTTGCCTTGATAAGCACACGATGCATATTTACGTGGACGAACGCGAACACACCTTGTACAGTGCCCTGGTGGATTTGGTGGCCTACCACCGACAGGCCGCGGCCGCGCCCACAGCCGCTCCTACGATCCAAATCACCAAGAAAGTCCTGGTTTTAGGCGATATCTTGATAGAACATCCCGACGGTCGTCCCGCGCTCTTGGTGGAACGTAAAACGCTCTCGGACCTGTTGTCCAGCATCCGCGATTCCCGGTACGATGAGCAGTCGTACCGTCTGGTGCACGCCTCGGGGTTCCATCCCCACAACATTGTGTATGTGATTGAAGGTGTGATGGGCCAGCTCTCGCAGCAAAAGGACCGGGACCTCGTGTACAGTGCGTCGTTTTCCCTCAACCATTACAAGGGCTTTAGCGTATTTCGGACCGCCACCGTCCTGGAAACGGCGCAGTGGTTGTGGGCAGTGACGACGAAAATCCACCGGAATACTCAGCAGAACAAGGCGCCGCGGTACGCCAGCGGAGCCGGCGCCGCAGGTGAAGAGGAAGAACCGGTCACCGACGACGCAACCCCGACCCACGGATCCGATGCCCTGACCCCGACCCTGACCCCACCCCCCTACTGTTCCGTCGTGAAAAAGGTCAAGAAGGACAATGTCACCCCCGATAACTGGGGCGAAATCGTGTTATGCCAGATCCCCAGCGTCAGCGCCGTCAGTGCCACGGCCATTTTGCAACGTTACCGTACCCTGGCCCAGCTCATGGCCGCCCTGCAGGCCGACCCCCATTGCCTGGACAGCATCACGACCGTGTCCGCCGGCAAATCCCGCAAGCTGAGTTCGGCCGTGGTGGCCAATGTGCGCAAATTCTTGGTGGACCCCGCACCCGTACCTGCCCCCGCAACCGCAACCACACCCCCCATCTCCACATAATGTATATGATCTTCGGAACGGATCCTATACATCATTTATGAAGATAATCTCACGATGGATGGAGTGCGTCGTGTTGATGGTATTGCTGGCCGTCGCGGTCTATTTAGGCGCCGCGGCATTTCACATGGAAGGGTTCGGACCGGACCGCCCTCTGTACACGCAACTGCATCAACATCTGGAAGGGTTCGGTAACGCCGGCGATGACCGCGACCCCGTCCCCACGGTGGAATTCCCCTTTAAGAACATTTACGACGACCAGGGTCGCAAACTCAACGTGATTGCCATCAGTGCGCCTTTCCGTGGCGCGGAGCACGAGCTCCTGTACGAATCCTACCGTGACGCGCATCTGGGTCTCCTGGGCATTTCCAGCTATTTGGAGTTCCCCAACCCGATTGATAACCCGTACGAGGACAAGTATCACCAAGAGCGGAAGCACGATTACCCGTCCATGGTCAGCACCTGGATCCACTGTTTCCGCGACCCGGGGTACACCCTCCAATACTCGGGGCTGCCGCTGCTGATGTTGACCGAGGCCGACCTCAAGAACGTGGACCACTACAAACCGGACCCCACCATCCCCAAGGAGTACGATTTCATCTATATATGCTTGGACGACAACGAGAAATGCGAGCCGGGGTGGAATTGGTACATCCGCAGCTGGGATTTGGCCAAACGCTGTCTGGAAATCATGTGTTCCAAGTACCATTTACGCGGCGTCATCGTGGGCCGGACCAACTGCGAATTCACCGACAAGTGCACCGGCATCGTGAAAACGGTGCCCTTCCTGCCGTTCCACGAGTTCCAGCAGGAGATGCAGAAATGCCGGTTCCTGTTTGCCCCCAATGTGTCCGACGCCAGCCCCCGCGTCATTACCGAGGCCATGCTGTACAACATGCCCGTCTTGGTCAACAAGAACATCGTGGGTGGATGGCACAATGTGATCCCCGGCGTCACGGGCGAGTTTTTCACCAGTGAACACGACATTGAGACGGCCCTGGACCGCCTGACCAACCCCGAGACCCACTATACTCCCCGCGAGTGGTTCGTCACGCACCGGGGTCTGGAACATTCCGGCAAGCAGTTGGCCACCTTCTTGCGCACCAATTATCCCCAGTTGAATTATCCGGATACCGAATACGCGTACATTTAGGCCCTGCGGGCCCGGATACCGAATACGCGTACATTTAGGCCCTGCGGGCCCGGAACCGAAATAGACGCAAATCCCCAAGGAATAGTATAGGATCACTACCTGTTGCCATGGGCTGCGATTATTACATTGACATATATTTGGAAGTGGAATTGAGCGACGGCAGTGTACAATCCCTCAAGGTGGAGACCCAACGCGGGTATTTCCCCGAGCCGTGCTCCCCACTCTACGACAGCGACGACGACCCGGGCGACGTGGAAGCGATGAAGGAGGCCCACCGGTCCCTTCAGCAACGTGCCGAAGAATTGTGTTTGACTCCCCGCCCCCCGGTCGTCGTGTACGAGTGCGGCGAATTCCAGACGGATCAGATGCGCGAGAAATACCTGCCACTGCTTCAACGAAAACATATCCCGCGCTCGGAGCTCGTTCGCATCACCAAGAAAGAACGCCGCTACGAGTAAAACGACCTATGTACTGCGGGACATTATCCTATATCGGTCTTGGGCAAAGATGTCTACTGGAGTCAGTTGTCGGTTTGATTTACGCTTGCTGAAAGAGTATGGTCTCTCGTTGAACACCCGCAAACGGTACTTTATCGTGTACTGTCCCATGACGTGGACCATAGAAGCGGTATATGACGACCCGGCGGATGCGCTCAAACATTATCGTATGACCTTGGACGATTGGCACCTAACGAAGGATGCCGGTATCAAAGGGTTCTTTCCGAACTTGTCCGTATGGAAACTGCTGTCCCATTTGCACAACCACATCACGGACAAGGACCACGCTTCGGCCGACTCCCAACAGGACGTCATAGAATACACCTTGAACCGAATCAGTGACAAGATGCAGTGTTATCCGGACCACGCCATTGCCATACGCGAACTCAAACCGACATAAAAACAGCGCATATATATAAGCACGACCGCATCATGCAGATTTTCGTCAAGACACTCACGGGCAAGACCATCACGTTGGAGGTGGAGGCGGCGGACACCATTGACGCCATCAAGCAGAAAATCCAGGACAAGGAAGGCATCCCGCCGGACCAACAGCGCCTGATCTTTGCGGGCAAGCAGCTGGAGGACGGGCGCACGCTCTCGGACTATAACATTCAGAAGGAATCCACGCTGCATCTGGTGCTCCGCCTGCGTGGGGGGTGACTACCAGGAGCCCGGCAAAAGATTCGGCCTTGTGCAATTTTTTGGGGGGTGACTACCAGGAGCCCCCCAAAAAATTGATTTAGACGTCGCCCGAAATCGTCGGACCGGCATCATCCCAAAGACAAGTATAGGATCCCCCGAATCACCATGAACACGACGTACTGGCGCACGGTCCTTCAACAGAAAACATATACCCTGAACCTCATGCTCAGCGTATACGACATTGTGTGGTTGGTGGGTATCACGGTCTTTTATACCTGGTTGCGCCCGCGGTTTGGCAACGCGCTCATGGAAATCGTGGGCGAAGTCCTGCACGTGATGGCGGTGTTTTATTCGTTCTACACGATGTACCGGTTTGAAGCGTTGCGCACCGTGTTTTTAGACGGTAAGAGCTTGGCACCTCGCGCCATGAACCGAGTGGTCCAGACCGAGGTGCAGGTCGTGTCACGGAATCAGACAAATCCCATCTGGGGGTAAATCGCGCGCCGGACTTCGCTCCCGGCGTACTGTTGGTCACGCACCATTTGTTGAGTATAAATCACGCCGCCCCAGTTGGGGTCCGCGGCGTTGGCGGACAGTCCCGTCGACGTGTCCGCGGTTTTTTTATGCAGCACATCCACGTCGGTGAATCGTCCCACATAGAGACCATAGGGGTCGTAACTGTGGAGTCCGGTCTGGTTGAACCGCGGGTCCGTGTCCTTGTTGGCGTCTTTCGCCTCTTCCACCCCGTCAGGGCGGGTCTCCATGGGCAAGGCGGGCAGCCCCCCTTCCACGTAGAGCGGCGGCTGGTGATGGAGATCCCATACCGGCACCGATTCCAGGAAAGGCGGCGGCATGGGCGGACGGCCCTGCTGCCGCCACTCGGCTCCCGTATCTACCACGGAAGAGGGGGAGGAGGTGGGCGCCGGCTCCGGCGTGGGTATTCCGGGCGTCGGAGGCCGCTTTGTGGCTCCCGAAGTAGGCCCCATTGTGGCCTCCGTGTAGACGCGGTAGACCTCTTGACCTTGGGTATTCACTTCCTGACGCAGGTACAGGAGAGGGCAGTTGATGCCGGCGGCCTGTTGCTGGGCCACGTAGGTCTGGTATTCGTCCATGTTTCTAAACGTTTGCACCAGCTGGTTTTCAGGCAGCGTCGTGTTGTACAGGAAAATAATGTCGCCCTTGTTGACCAAGACGTTGGGGCAATTGGACGGTCCCGGATCACCACCCTCCCGGACGCTGTAGGTGTCCGTGTTGTACGAATTGAAGGCCTCCGAGGCCCCCGACGCCGCCTCCTCACGGGCCTGCTCCACGGTCCGACCATTTAGCGAATAGAGAAACACGGCTAAAACACATAATATTATCAGCAATAAAAGGATAAACCGGGTGGAGAATTTCATCGCTCCCTTCTATACAATGACCGTGCATAATATTACCGATATTCAGTCCCCTGGTACCAAGGTACTAGACAAGGTACTGGAGACGGTACTAGAGACGATTTACGAGATTTACCTTTTTTTGCTGTTTGTGGCCACCGCATCCGCTTGCCCACAGGGCATGGATCATATACTCACGTTGGATGGGGTGCCCATCCATATCCACAACATCATCCCGTGGCAAAGCGGAGCCGGATCCGGCGCCCCTTGGTACACCCTCCAGTACGAGTATAAGAGCCATGAACTGAGGGGACTGCAGCATCAAGTGACAGTGTCCAACACGGGGGAAGCCTATGCCAAACCCCAGGACCAGTACCGGTTTCGCATCACCGTGACGTCTACATCTCCCGGTTCGGTTCTACCAAGATGAAACGCGTCCCGTCGCGTTTGCACACGATTTTGCCCTGGATGTCCCCCACAAACCGCATTTTCACCAGGTCGGTTTCCATTTTTTGTTCGTACTTCTTGTAGTTTTCGGACATCAGTTCAATGGGACACATGCCGAGCCAATTGCAGTAGAACTGGATCCACCAATTGAAGATGGGGTCGCTGATACCGTTGAGCAGACCCCAGTCGTAGACGTCGTTCTCGTGGTGTTTGACATGACGGTCCGGTTTCAAAAACAGGCCGCATTGGTACATGCAGTCAAAATACCACGGAATATAACGGTCATGATGACGCTCGTGCATGTATTTATGCGAAACCGGCGTCAAAATCAAAAACACGTACCAAATGTAGAGAAAGACCTTGGTGTCGGTATTGAGTACCAAGAATTCTATGAGGGGGATGAAGAATAAGAGCAAAAAAATGATGGTGAGCATGGCGGTGCTGTCGTCCACATCTTGCCAGTTGGAGGGGAAGTAATGGTGACAGGACGAGTAACCGTACATGACCGGAATCACCATGTAGCCCTCGTCGTCGGTCACAAATTCCGCGTTGGAATAGGCATTGTCCACGAAGGTAATGTGCAAAAAGGTACTAAAGAGGTCGGCAAAGAAGACCGCGGCCACGAACATGAGCGCCAGTCTGGGCCAGAAAAACCGGCCCTTCATGGAGGAAATATGGGCGACCAGGGGTACCAAGATCACGAGTACCATGAGAGGCGCCAGGAGTTTCAGCAGAGAAATGAGACCCGTGGGTAAAATCCACTGCTTCTTGGAATAGAGTCCCGCCTGCGTAAAGGTGGACAAGTAAACGGGTTCGGACACGGCGGAACTCATGGTAGACGGGGTCCTTGCTACGGGTCCTTGCTACTATTTACGGCTATAATAGGGCTTTTAGTCTGACCTGGGCCCGACCCCGGTAAAATTGAATTGCAGGGAGGGCCGGGGTCCATAACGAAGTAAATACGAAACGTTAGATCCTACCATGCCTACCACTCAAGCCACCACCTCCGCCACTGCCATGGTCACGCGCAAGCGCAACATCCAGGGCAAGTCGGTCCGCCTGTTGGATTTCCACGTGTCGGATGAACCGGAAGAGTCGGAGCCCGGGTCTCCAAACTCGGACCCGGATGCCCCGAAGCCGCGTCCGGGGACCCGGTTCACCATCCAGATGTTTGGCATCAACGAAAAGGGCGAGACCTTTTCCATCTTTGTCACCGATTTCCAGCCGTTCTTCTACGTCCTGGTCGCCGACCATTGGGGCCAGGACCACTGCAACACATTCCGTCGCGAACTTTTGGCTAAACTGGGGGGCGGCGGCCGCGCCGTGGCCGAGGCCAACCTGGTCGGCGTGGAATTGGCCGAATTCCACAAGCTCTACGGGTTCACGGCGGGCAAGCAGTCCAAATTCGTGCGCCTCACCTTCCGTAATGCCATGACCATGATGCGGGTGCGCAATTTCTGGTATGTGAGCTTGCCTGCCAAGACGGAGGGCGCCTGGCCCGAACGTAAACTGGTGCCCCTGGTGTCTCAGGGTTGCCGGTTGGCGCTCTACGAGAGCCGCCTGCCGCCGTTGCTCCGATACTTTCACTTGACGCAGCTGTCGCCGTCGGGGTGGGTCTTCGTCCCTCAGCACACGCTAACCGCGGAGGCGACCACGACCTGCAAGTACGAGTATAGGTGCACTCTCAAAGACCTCATTCCTCAGCCCGACAAGGAGACCCGCGTCCCTTACAAGATTTGCAGTTTTGATATTGAGGCCAGCAGCAGTCACGGCGATTTCCCCTTGCCCATCAAGACGTACAAGCGGTTGGCGACCCAACTGGTGGACATTTTCGTGCAGCAGACCGCGGTGCAGACGCACCTGGGTGCCGATCAGGAGAAATTGCTCGTGAAGCGCATCGTATTGGCGGCGTTTGGTCACGGCAAGTTTTCCGACGTGGATTTGGTGTATCCCAAGGAGGGTAAGATACCGAGTCGCCATAAGTTGGAAACGTCCCTGCTTCCGCGATGGTTCGCGCACGTGTGCATGCATCCGGACGGAACTCCCATGACGACGGTACAGGGTTCCCGGGTCATGTCCATTGAAGGCATGTTTGAGAAGATGAAGCCGGACATGGAGTTCGGCAACGCCGAAGGCGAGGACGATGGCGAGGACGGGGACGGCAACGGAGGAAACGGAGAGGGTCTGGACCTCGCCGACATGCAGGTTTACGAGTACGACGAGCCTGACCCCGAACTCAAACTCGGGATGGATTCCTCTTCGCATACGTGTTCCAAGGCGGCGTCGGAACAACACGAAACCACATCAAAATACAGTGAGAAAAAGGAGCCGACAAAGGCCCCAAAAAAGAGCGTGTCCAAGAGCATGGCGGCAACCTCACATATAACCGTATTGGATATCTTAAAAAGCCGCGATTATACCCGTGACGACAAAATTGGGGTGGTCAACACGGCCTTTTGTGCCCCGGAAAACGGGTTTCCGGCTCTGGAGGGCGACCGCGTCACCTTCATCGGGTCCACGTTCATGCGGTACGGCGAACCCGAACCCTATTTGAACCACTGCTTGGTGTTGAACACGTGTGACCCGGTGCCAGGGGCGGTCATTGAGACGGTCACCAACGAGCGGGACCTCCTCACACAGTGGACGGAACTGATTCAACGGGAGAACCCGGACATTGTGATTGGCTACAACATCTTTGGTTTTGATTACGAGTTCATGTTCCGGCGGTCGCAGGAGACGGGGTGCGTCCACGAATTCCTGGCACTCTCGCGCCGACTGGCCCCCGAAGACGAGGACGATGAGGCGGCGGCGGGCGGCGACGAGGCCGCCGCGGAGCCGCGGCTGGAAAACACCAAAATCGTGCTGGCGACGGGCGAGTACGACCTGCGGTACCCGAGTACCCCGGGCCGACTGCAGATTGACATGTACACGTATTTCCGCCGGGATTTCAACTTGGCCTCGTACAAATTGGACGACGTGGCCGGGCAGTTCATTCGGGACGACATCAAGCAGGTACGTTTGGCAGGCGAGGGTGACGAGGCCCGCACCGAGTTGTACACCAACAATGTGGTGGGTCTGCATACGGGCGACTACATCCATCTGGAGATTTCGGGGTTCACCAGCGACTATTTCCGCAATGGTCACAAGTTCCAGGTGGTGGACATGTACCCAGCGACTGCGGAAGCCAGCGGAACCAGCGGATCCAAGCAGGTGGTGTGTATTGCGGGACACGAGCCCGAGCTCCTGGAAAAGCACCAGAGTCTGAAATGGTGCATGGCCAAGGACGATGTGTCACCGCAGGACATTTTCCGGCTGGCCAACGGGTCGGCGGCGGACCGCGCCCGGGTCGCCAAATACTGTATTCAGGATTGCAACCTTGTTCACCACCTGCTCAATAAAATAGACGTCATCACGGGCTACGTGGAGATGGCGCGGATTTGCAGCGTGCCCATCTCGTTCTTGATCTTCCGGGGCCAGGGCATCAAATTGACCAGCTACGTCTCTAAAAAATGCCGCGAGAAGCACACTCTCATGCCCGACCTAGAAAAGTCTTACGAAGCCGACGGGTACGAGGGCGCCATTGTCCTGCCGCCGAAATGCTCCATGTACATGGACAACCCGGTCGCCTGCCTGGACTATGCGTCGCTGTACCCGTCCTCCATGATCAGCAACAACCTGTCCCCCGACAGCAAAGTGTGGACCAAAGAGTACGACCTGGAAGGCAACCTCCTCCGCGAGACGGGCGAAAAACACCCCAAGACGGGCGCGTACATTTACGACAACCTGGAACACCTGGGCTACAAATACATTGACGTGACGTTTGACACGTTTCAGTGGCGACGCAACCCGGAGAAACCCCGGGCGCAGGCGGTCAAGACCAAGACAGGGACCAAGATTTGCCGCTGGGTGCAGCTGCCCAACCACCAGAAATCCATCATGCCGGCCATCTTGGAGGAACTGTTGCAGGCCCGGGCCAACACCCGCAAACTCATCAAGAGCGAGAAGGACCCGTTCATGCAAAACATTTTGGACAAGCGGCAACTCGGTTACAAGGTGACGGCCAATTCCCTCTACGGTCAGTGCGGCGCGCGGACGTCCACCTTTTACGAAAAGGACGTGGCGGCGTCCACCACGGCGACCGGTCGGCAGATGATTACCTACGCCAAACGCATCATTGAGGAGGTCTACGGCGACCTGGAGTACACGACCGAGGACCAGAGCGACGTCAAATGCTGTGCCGAATACGTGTACGGCGATTCGGTCGCGTATTATACGCCGGTCACCATCCGCGTGGGCCATCACGTCCGCATCTGCACGATTGAGGACGTGGCCAAACAGTACGGCATGAACCGATGGACAACGTCGGCGGACGACTCCGACCCTGTACCCAAGGAATACTGCGAGCTCAATCTCATTCCGGTAGAGAGCTGGACAGACCAGGGCTGGACCCGCATCCACCGGGTCATCCGTCACCGCCTCGCGCCCCATAAACAGATGGTGCGCATCATCACGAACACGGCCATGGTGGACGTGACCGACGACCACTCGCTCCTCACGGCAGACGGGCAACCGATTTCGCCAAAAGAGGTCAGCCTCAACACGCCGTTGCTGCATCGCAATGTCCAAATGAATCGTATAGGAGCCAACGCCGATTTCGTGTCCGAGGGCATCATGCGGCTAAAGAACCCGGCCTTTCTCCGGGAGGGGACCTATACCTTCCATTACCCGGATTCCAACGCCTGCCGCCAGCAGACCCAGGTGGAAATCGCCGAGCACTATTTCGCCATGCATCAGATGGGGTACGAGGTCAGGATGGAAGCCCACGCGTCTACGAACTCGGTCATTCTGCACGCCCGGTCCGCCACGGACCGGCAGCAGAGCAAGCCGTCCACCGTCCAAAAGGTGGAGATTCTGCCGGCGTACGGCGACGAATACGTCTACGATTTCACCACGGAGAATCACCATTTCGCGGCGGGCATCGGTAACATGATTGTCCACAACACCGACTCCGTCTTCTTCACGTTCAATCTCAAGCACCCGCAGACGCAGGAGCCCATCCGGGGCAAACGGGCGCTGGAACTGACCATTGAAATCGCGCAGGACGCCGCCAAATTGTGCACGCAGTTTCTGAAACCGCCCATGGAGCTGTCCTACGAAAAGACCCTGATGCCGTTCATCTTGCTCTCCAAGAAGCGGTATGTGGGCATGCTCTACGAGACCAATCCCAACAAGGGCAAGCTCAAATACATGGGTCTGTCCCTCAAGCGCCGCGATTCCTGCGACTACCTGAAAGACACGTACGGCGGGATTCTCAACCGGCTCATGAAGGAGACCGACGAAAACGCCCCGGACGGAAAAACCAACATTCAACATGCGGTGGAATTCTTGGACCGGTCCCTGCAGGATCTCATTGACGGCAACGTCCCGATGGAGAAGCTGACTATTACCAAAGCGCTCCGCGGCCACTACAAGAACCCGCAGCAGATTGCCCACGCCGTGTTGGCGGAGCGCATCGGGCAACGGGACCCCGGCAACAAGCCTAAACCCGGCGACCGCATGAAATTCGTTCATGTGGTCCATAAAAATGCTAAAGCCCTCCAGGGCGAGAAGATTGAGGTGCCCCAATACATCCTGGAGAACAAGCTCCGGATTGACTACACGTTTTACATCACCAACCAGCTCATGAAACCGCTGCAGCAGCTGTTTGGCCTGGCCCTGGAACCCATTTGCCGGTTCAACAACAAGCATATGATGGTTCGCACCATCCGCAAGGACATTGCCGAGATAGAGCGCGAGTATGGCGATTCCATAGAGGTCTTCATGAAGAAACGGGAAAAGTACTGTTCGGCTAAAGTCAAGACCCTCCTGTTTGACCGGTACCTGGTGGACATTGATAATCAGAAAAACGGGTTGCGCACCATCCAGTCTTGCTTCCAGGCGGCGCCTTCGGCGCTAACTGCGGCGCCAGCTGCGGTCCCGAGCCAGCGCACGGTGACCCGTCGCCGAGCGACCGCGACCACATAACCCATGACCGTTTTCCGGGTCCGACAATAAAAACAAATCCCCAAGGAATGTATAGGATCCTCCCTCTCCCTCCCCTTTTTTTTACCCACATCATGAGCAACTCGCCGCCGTTTTCGTCGTCTACGAGCATGGGCTTGGGCACCGTGGCCAGCATGAACAAGGGCGCCGTCTTCGGGGACCAGTCCGGGTCCTCGCGTGTGGACCGCTTGCGTAACCGGGCTCTCTTGGCGCATAAGTTGTCTCAACCCAAGAGCGGACCAGTCAAGAACGAACGGGAAAAGAACAGCCGTTTAGAGGCTTTGACTCGGACCCGGGCCGGCGGCTACGTCCCCGTACCTAAAGTGCAACATAGCAAGGTCAATTTGCATACGTTTGGACACTACCCCACCTCTTCGCACAGCTAATCGTCGTCTCCTGCCTCTACTCCTCCTGCGTCCTCGTCTCCTACCTCGTCCCCGTATTCTTCCATGTGCACCATGGAGGCGGTGGACACCTTTTTTCCGCCGATCAGGTCAAAGGTGTCGCTGTTCTTGTCCAAGAAGCGGTACATGCGCTTGATGTCCAACCGATTGATGTCGGTGGCCTGAAACAACTCGTCCAGATGCTCAAATACTGTTTGGGTCCCGGTCCCTGGTCCCGGTCCCGGTCCTGGTACCGTTGCCGCTGCCACCGACGCTGATGCGGCGCTGGCTGTTTTCTGCGAGGCCAGCATCTTCATACCGTCGGCACTGATACCCAGCAACAGGCGCAATTCTTGGAAAAAAGCCACCACGTCCTTCTTGTCCATGTCCAATTCTTGGCACATGTTGTACAAAAACAGCTGGTTGTTGTATTCGGTGGAATATTTGGTCAGTACCTTGGTGAAACGGACCTCGTCGGGCTGGAACCGGTCCGCCAGTTCCGGAAACCGGGTATGATACAACCAATTGTTGTAAAACGTCTTGATCATGGAACTCATTTCGTTGAAAATCCAGATTTGGTTTTGAAAAGTGACCCGGTCAATGTAGTCGGCAAAACACAGATTGTCCAAGAAGGCATTGTAAAAGGTGATGGCGTCCCGGGGGGAATGCGCACCGACCTGGTCCCATAGGGGGTCCACCATGTTTTCGTGGTAGAGGAGGGACACGATGGTGCGGTCAGTTTCGTTCAATACTTGGTTATGTTGGTCCAGCGGAATGTACGTATTGAGAAGTCGGTGCGTGATTTTCTTGGCGTCGTCGTTGTAGGTCTTGATCTGAAAGATATTTTCCAAGATGCTGCGGTCTTCCAAGAACTGGGGGCGCGTCCGGTACATGTGCTGAATAAACACGAATTTGCGCATGTCACCCTGAATAAAGTCCAAGATGGTGGAGAGGCAGTCGGCCCGAGGAGGACGTCCCCCTTCCGGCGCAGTGACCACGTGGTCCAAGATGGCCGCCATCTGGTCGCGGGTCGGCGCCTTGAGTTCAAACACGTTGCAGACCTTTTTGAGCTCCTTCATCTTCTTGTCCACGTAGTAATTGCCGATGCAAATGATGGGGTTCAGGGTCACGTGCTCCAATTTCTGCTTCTTGGTCTTTTTCTGCCGGATGAGTTTGATGAGGGACGTGATGCCGCGTTTGTCACCATTGTTCATTTCGTCAATTTCGTCCATGACGATGGCCAGCGGTTTCTTTTTCCGGTTCATCATGGACAAGACGTTGCAATTGGAGACATTGTTGCATGTGATGGTATCAATGAGCGCCTTGTTGCGCACATCCCCCGCATCGTATTTGATAATGTCGTAATTGAGGGACTCCAAGAGTCGGGTCACAAACTGGGTCTTGCCGCATCCGGGCGAGCCGTAAATGAAAATCCCCTTTTTGAACGTGAGTGTGCGGCACTTTTCCTCAAAAGATTGCAATATTTCGGTAATCTCTTGGGCAATATGATCACGCTGGAGGATACGGTTCAAAAACGCCGCGTCAAGTGGTTGAACCGGCGGACCCATTCACACAATAAGGGGGGAAGGTACTGATTTGTATGATACAGACAAAACGTTTAGGCGTTTTTGACACGCACCTTGCCCTCACTCCCTTCCCCCAAAACGAAGATATAGGATCTCTCCTTGGTTGGTTGTTACCAAATCCTTGCTTGGTAATAACCAACGGCCAACGGTTAACAGGTCAACGGTTAACGACCGAATTTGCTGAAATCCGCCGTCACGGGCATGAAATTGGACGACGGACGACCGGCCAACGCCCCGTAGTAGTTGTTGAGACCCGGCCCCGGGGCCATACCGTAGGCACCCGGGATGCCTTTGTCGTCGCATGCGGCCCGTGCGCGCTTGGGTCCCGATGGCGTCGGTTCCTCTTCCTCTTCAGGTTCTGCCTCATTGTCTTCCTGGTTCGCGGGCGCCGGCTCGTACTCACCTTTACCTGATCCGCGTCCTCCTCTAACCCGGAGCTTTTGACCCGTCAGGTCGTCCACCGTGTTGTTTATGATGCTTTCCGCTCCTCCGATGGCCTTGTTGGCGACACCGGCGACGTCACCGACCACGGCCGGAATCACCTCCTTGGGCACGTCCAGCACGTCCGAGGCGAGTTGGTTCACACCACTGATGGCCCCCAGACCCAGGAGAGTGGTCCCGACCACGGCGGTATCTACCACATCCCCCACCGTGTTTTCGGCGCCAATGATGACGGAGCTGATGGGTCCCGGGCCTCCGTAACCACCATTCCAGCCGTAACCTCCGTTGCCCCAGCCCCAGCCCGGCCCCCGATTGACGGTATAGGAGCTCGCAATCAGGCTGGCCAGGCTGTTGTTCCCGGAGCCGGACCCCCCCGCTTGGCACGAAGCACACGGCGTGGCCCCTCCGTTGCAAGTGCAAGACGGGCAGGCAGGGCACACGGGAGGCACAATCTGGGTCTTCAAGATGTATTCGTTGCGGTTCGGGCCCGGCGTCGTGACCGGAGCCATCGGGTCGGGGGGGAAGGCACCCTGCTTCGTCTCGCCGTCCACCCCTCCCGGCAGAGAGGGGTCAAACCGGACCACTTTGCGAATGGCCAACGTATTATTGTTATTGCATTTGCCCGCTTCGGTGCATCCCATGACCGGCATCTTTTTGTACATGACACATACCATGGTGCGTTTATTGGACATGGGCACCATCATTATCACGTTGTGCCCCACCTCATCCATCGCGAAGTAGCAGGCGGACATCGTGTTGGACGCTTTGTTCAATGTGAACGACGCCCCCGTTTCCACGACGACGTCACTGAGTCCCGGCTTGCCGACGACCAAGACACCATTGGCCGTATCAAACCAAATGTTGGCGGCAATCTGGTACAATTGGGTGACCGGGGCGGCCGCCGCGCTGTATCCACTCAAATGCGCCGCATACTGCGGCATGACATTGATATAGGAACCGTTATGGGGGTCGGCATCGGCCACATATGTGTTATTGAAAGTCAGTCCCGTGGTGATGAGTTTGCTGCTGGAGTTCAGTAAAAACGGCAACACCCCCACCAGTTTTTCTTGCACAATGTCGTAGATGAAGATGACCGTCTCCGTCTTCCAGGCGAAATAGGCGACTTGGTAATTGTACGGCAAGGTTAACACGCTCCCCGGCAAGGGGAAAATCCAAGACAGATTGACCGACGACAGGGGGGATTGGATGTAGTGGGGCTCCACCACATTTTGTCTAAAGGTATTTCCGGGCACCACGCTGTACTCAACGATGGTGGGAGTGTCGCGGGGCATCAGCGCCATGTTCGTGAGGCTGGTCCCCGTCGTGTCCGTGGTGGAGGTGTCGCCTCCTTTACCGAAGAGTTCCAAGACGGCGCCCGTTTGCGAATCGTAGTAGACCGAGTCGTAGAGTTTGATAATATTACGGGTAGTGGTGTACGGCGGCACGGTCACCGAGGACAGTCCGGCCACGTTCTGTTGGTAGCTGATGAACCCCTCCAGAGGTAGGTACCGGGCGAACCAGACCGAAATCAGGAGGGCAAGGAGCAAGAGGAAAAATACCGAAAAATGGCTGAAGGAAAACAGGCGAGACAAGCCTCGGGCCATGGTTTTTCTTGGTGTATGCGTACTACTATATCCATACACAGTTTTCCGATGGACCAAGAACCGAGCCTCGTAAAATTGAATCCCGACAAGTCTTGGTAATAAATATACCATACCCGGGGTTTATGCAGATTGCTCTCCTTGTCATTGCTGTTGTCGCGCCACTGACCGCGGCCTTTGCACCCACTTGTCCGTACTTGCCATTCGTCCCGTGCCTTCCGTGCCTTGCCAATACAATGCCTCCGAAGAAGCCACCTACTCCGCCACTGAAGCCGTTTTACGACACAACCGAGGGGGCCACTCCGTGGGAAATCGCCCTGGACGAATGCGGGCGCGGCCCCCTGTTTGGCCGGGTCTACGCGGCAGCCGTCGTGTTGCCGCGCGACAGCGACGGTGGTACCGGCGCTTTTGACGTCTCCCTCATGCGCGACTCCAAGAAAATCCATTCCCGGAAGAAGATGGCCGAACTGGCCGCCTACATACGCCAGCACGCCGTGGCCACCAGTGTCCAGTACCAAGAGGCCGACGTGGTGGACCGCGTGAACATCTTGCAGGCGGACATGATGTGCATGCACGACTGCATTCGCGACGTGTTGGCTCAACTGCAGGTGTCCACGCCGACCGCACAAGCCGGCCTGTTCCAAGGCCGGTACCGCGACGTCTCCATCCTGGTGGACGGCAACTATTTCAAGCCATTTAGTGTCTTTGACGAGATTACGGATTCCATGTACACGATTCCGTACACGACCGTGGAACAGGGCGACAACACGTACGCCAGCATTGCCGCAGCGTCCATTTTGGCCAAGTACGAACGCGACCTCTACATACTGAATCTATGTGAGCAATACCCGGAACTCAAGGCCCGGTACGCCTTGGACAAAAACATGGGCTACGGCACCCCGGCCCATTTGAGCGGCATCGTGGAGCACGGCATCACGCAATGGCACCGAAAGACGTTTGGCCGCTGCCGGGACGTGCGCACCTCGGACCTGTAATCCGACCGACCCCTTTTTTTTGCAGCGATGGACGGATGGTCATGAACAAGATGTATAGGATCTCGGGTAGGATCCTATACATGTCTTTTACTTAGGGTTTACTTCCGGCGGCGCTTCTGGGTGCTGGATTTGCGCTTGCTTTGGCGCCGTCGGCGGCGGCGGCTTCCCCCCTCCATGGTGGCGCGGGAGCGTTTCATGCGGTCATGAATGATGTTCAGAGCCGCGATTTCTTCCGGGGCGCGCGTCTTGGCGGGGCCGCGGGCGATGCCGCGGGCGATGGCGGCGGTATGTTCCACCCCGTATTCGTCCGCCTCTGGCATGGCCCGTTTCTTGGGGAGGGACTTCAACTGAGCCGCCGTCCACGGGGTGGAGCGGCCTTTGGCTAAATTCTTCGCAATGGAGACGGTATGCTTGACCCCGTGCATATCGTCGTCCGACGACGACGACGCCAAAAGGGCCTTCTCGGCGGTATCATTATGGTCATGGTAAGTGTGCGGTTCCTTGAACGCGTCTTGGTACTCCGACATGGTAATGGTATGGGATCCTATACATTATCTGGACAGTATTTGCGGTGCGGTCCAGGGCCTTGGTCCGGACCAAGCACTCATAGGATGAACCCGACCTTTCGCAGCTGGTCCGGCGTCATTTTCTCGGGGGAATTGAACAGCAGCCACCACTGTACTTTACGGTCCCGGAAGATGGCCTCGCATTGGGTCACGTCGCAGATGGGGGGCACCTGGGGGTCAATATACAGTATCGTGCCGTCCTTGGACCGCGCTAAAATGAAGACGTGACGGTTGCCGCAATCGTCCATGTACCCGGCAAAGACCGCGTGGTTCGGCGCCAGTTCGCGCTTGATTTTATCGGTAAATGCCTCGTAGTTGTCGGTCGGCTGGAACTGAAAATTATTGCCTAGTTTGAGGATAAAGATGCGTTCTATCTGTTCTTCGGTGAATCCCGTGTCCCCGGCCGACGAAATGCGTAAGATATTGGCATTCACCGTATCCAACGCACCAAAGAGCTGTATCGCGTTGATGAAGCAATCGTTGCGCTTGTAGACGAGCCGTTCAAACCCGCGGATATGGTCGTCGCTCATGACAAACGTGGACAAGGAAGTGCATGCCGGCAGCGATGGGTCCCGGGGCATCATATATCCCGGTTTGCCGGGATTCGGAAGGGCCGCGAACCCCCTTTTCCGTTTCTGGGTGCTGCTGCTGCTGCTGCTGCGTTTGAATCTCATCGGAGTTTTCATCGTCTTGGGCTTGGACCGGACCGATTTTTCATTCACCATGATGGGGGCCTCCTTCTATACAATCACGGTATATTTGCGGAAGCCGCTTCCTCCGATGCAACGATGAACCGATATAATTCTCGGGTGCGTTGGGGCGTCAATACCGGTTGCTGGGTCCACTGGGGGTCCTCGGCCACCCGTTCTCGGTAATACCGTTCCAAATACCGGAGTAGCCGCAGTACCCTAAACACATTGTTGGATTCTTCAAACGGCGGCAATACGATGCCGTTGGTCCAGTTCCACATGTGGTGGACATTGACGTCGCGGTCGTCAAACAGCAGCGTATTGTGGGCTCCAAAAACGGGAAAGGCGGCGTACACCTGACGCAGGTCCTTGCAATACATGAGGTCCCGGACCTCGGCGCGCGACCAGACAAAGAGGAAAAAATCCGGGGGGAGGCCGTACATTTTGGTCAAGGCGTCCCGAACGGCGAGGGAATATTCGCGCGTTCCCATCGTCCACAACGCCATGCGGTAAAACGACGACGACTGGAAAAACGCCAACAGGGTGTCCAAATGGGTTTGCACCCGAAACGCCATTTCCGTATGCTCATAATAGGCGATATAGGACCAAGAAGCGTCGGTGGGCACGATGACCGGGTAATCTTGCGGACCGGGCACGTCATTTTCCGAGGCAATCCCTGGTTTCAACCGCAACAGGGTATCGTCAATGTCAAATACACACAAAAATGACATTCACCGAAAGCAGACAGGAAAAAGGAGAGAGGAAAAAGAGAGGAGGTGGGTGCCTTACCTTATTGGGACATTTTCGGGGGCCGGACGGCCCCCCGCCCCCGCCCTCTACACCAAAATCATCATGTCGTCAAACACGTGTTTGGACACCATCATGTACTTGGATTCGCGATCCAACACGCTGTAACCGACCAAGAACCGCTGGTAGTCCGAAAAGTACACCATACCCAACGTATATTCCACCTTGGCGCCCTCAAAGGTCCAGAGCGGCGTGTATTTCTTCAGAGCCAAGGTGGCGGCATCCAGCACCAAGACCGTGTGATAATAGTACCGCCGTTCCTCGTAACTCACCAGGTGCCCGATGAACCAGATTTCGTCCTTACCCACCGCCACCCCGTTGGTAGAACAACGCATGTCTTTGAGAAAATACGGCAACGTGGACGCCTCCCACCGGTGGGTCTCCGTGAATTTGCCCGCCGTGGGGCACACGGTCCCCAGAACCAACGGCGACCAAGAATACACGCATTTGAGGACGATGCGGCCCGCCACCTGGGCCCCAAACAGCACCCAGTTCTTCTCCAGGGACGCGTGCGCGCGATCATATACCAACAATTTGCTGTTGGTGCAGTTCAACCGGCCGGCAGCGTGGTCCTGCACCATCCACCCGTGTTCCACCGCCATGACGGCGGTGTCGTGGGGCGCAGGCACCGAGGCGGACACCTGCTCTAAACCGCGGTTGGCGTTGTAGATGAGCCGTCCCGCCCCCGCCCCCGCGCCTTGGTACTTGTCGTAGGAAAACAGGCGCACGTCTTCCAGGCCGCGGTAGCGGCCGTCGTTGTACGTGGGGTCGCAGTGCAGTTCCAGGTCGTCGCCCCGCTTGGACCACGGTCGGTCGTAGTCGCCATTGACCCCCGCGAACCGCGCGACCACATTCTTGGTGGCGATGATGTCCTGGCCTCCCCCCGCGTAGCCCTCGTAGCCGCCGGCATCATTGATGCGGTAATTGACGTAGCGCACGCATACGACGAGGTCGCCCGTCTTGGTATCTAGGCACAGGGACGGCGTGGACGGCACGTATTCGCCGAGAAATGGCGCCAAGAGGTCGCGCCCCACGGCCGCCAGCGCCTCCGCGTTCCGGGGATGCAGGGGCAGCCCGTACTTGGTGGCCACGGCCGGCGCGTAGAACTTGTAGTTGGAGAGCACGTTGTGGTAGATGGTCCCCTCCAACGAACGGTATTGGATCACCTTCATGCAGACCCGGGACAAATTCACCTTGTCGGGGTTGCAGTAATACCCGAAAATGGACAGCTCGTAGTCCAGTTTGTAGTCGTAGACGTCGGTCTGCGTGAACAAGTAGTCGCGGTGGGGGTACGTGCGCCGGACCGTGTCGGCCATCTGCCAAAACACGTGGGCCAGACTGTTTTGCCCCTTTTCGCGGTAATGCTTGACGATTTCGTACAGGTTCTCGGCCCGCTGCGGGTACGCGTGGTACCCCTCCAACCACGTATGCAGGGCCCGGGGAAAATCGTCCAGGTCGCAGTAGCATTTGCCCATGGAGTAATAACTCTGCCAGACTTCCTCTACCCAGCCCCCGATGGTGATGCGTTTCTGGTAGGTTTCTATGGCGAGCTGGTGGGCGGCGCCGCCGTCGGGCGTGCCTATGCCGAGCGCCGCGGCATGGTCCCGGTAAGAATTCGCCAGGTAAAATGTGTAGCGGTCGTTATCGGGCAGCTCTTCCAGACCCCGTTTCAGGAGCCGGATATCGCGCTCAAATTTGTCGGCCTTGCTGCCGCCGTCGCCAATGTCGCGGATGAAGAGCTCGTTGTTCTCGTAGTTGCCGTAGGGCACGTCCTCACCTTCCGGCATTTTGACGTACTCGTGGGTCACCCCCCAGTAGGTGATGCCCATCCGGTTTTTCACGAACCGCACGTTTTTGTACTGGAAGGTGTCCGTCCCTTGGTACACCAAGAAGACGCGGTTGCGTATCAGGCGAGATTTGACCTCGGCCACGGACAGGTCGGGCCGCCGCCACAGCACCATGTCGGCGTCCATCAGAAGCACGTATTCGGAGACGTGGGACGGCATCTCGGCCGCGCGCTGGAGAGCAAAGGTCCGGTTGTAGCCGAAATCCCGAAACGGCTCCTGGACGATTTTACCCGGGACCCGGTGCTCTTCAAAAAAGGCGCGAATGACGTCCATGGTGTCGTCCGTGCTGCCCGTGTCGCAAATGCAGTAGCTGTCCAACAAATCCACCACGGAGGCCAACATGCGGCGAATGACGGCGCTCTCGTTCTTCACAATCATGTTGAGACATACCGTAGGCCCGTTACCGAATGCCGTAGGCCCGTTCATCGTACTTAGGCTCCAGTCCCCAACGAATGTATAGGATCCCTACGGACCGTGTCTTTACGCGGGTTTTGCGACCATCCCGCCTTCTTCTCCTTCAAAATGTCCCCCCATATAGTAACATAGCTCCCACCACTGTCGTAAGCCATGCAAACCAGTTTCAAGTGCGATTCCGCGCGCATAGAACAGTCCCTCAAAGTGAGCAGTTTTCCCGGCCGCTACGCTTTAGATGTCCCGGGCCCGGGTCTCAACCTGCCCATGCAGGACGACACGCAGCTGCGCATGCAGACCTGGGGCGCCAACCGCGGCGACAACTTTGTCAACCTGGAAAGCGACCTCCGCGGCATGACCCGCCGGCTCAACCGCGACCGACCGGAAGCGAACAACTACCGCGACCACGCCGTGGTCAGCCGCCCTCTCCAAAACTACTCCGTGGCCGACCCGTTTGTCCAAGAATCCCGGGCCAGTCATCCCGCCTTTATGTACCGCGGCGTGTCCCAAGACCGGTGGGAACAGCCCTTGCTCAACCCCCAAGCGCCCGTGGACAAGGATTTCTACGACAACATCCAGACCCGGATCCTGGAAAAGGACTATTATACGCCTAATTATACCACGCACTGAACCCGTACCCTAACCAATACCAGAACCAAGCCCAGAACCAAGATCAAATCTATCCAGATAATGTATAGGATCGCATCTCGGAGCCATGGTTCAACGTCGTGTCACGCGCCGTCGTCACCAAGGAGGTGTGGATATGGTCGCCAAAACTGCCACGACCACCGACCCTTATGCCGTGGTCGTAGATGCCTCTAACCACATGATGAGCCCCCATTCTGAACAGGACAGTTTAGTCTATAGCCCGGTGGATGCTTCTGGTTCTCCGGCCATGTCCTCTGTTTCCCCTACCCCCTCTCCCATGATGGATGTCTCGGGCACGGATGTCTCGGTTACCGATGTCTCTGGTATGGATATCTCGGGTACGGACGGGTCGGGTACCGCTGCTTATATTTATAAGAGCACGCAGATTTCCACGCAGCCGAATACGGACACCGATTACCAAGAAATTGGGGTCATCCATGTCACCGATTCCTCGCCCATCAACGCGGCGCGAGGTTTAGCGACCGACGTGGCGAACTTTTTCGGGTCCAAGGGATATGACAATACCGTGTTTGATTTTGCCCGCAACGACGCCTTGGAGAAGATGTCGGAGCAATTGACGGCAAGTCAAAGGGTCTGTAATTTGCGCATGGAAGTGTCCAACGACAAGAACTTGGTCTTTGTGCATTTGTACGGCACGCTCCTGGATAAGGCGGCGATTGCGAAGCGGGCCGACGCCTGAGCCCTCTCGTGAACCCATCGTTCATCTATATCATGTGATAATGTATAGATGACCGTTCCACCTACTCTGCGTGTGACACGCGGTAAATATGTCAAAAAGAGGCCACGCCCTCGTGTCACTTTGAAGAATTACCGACGCGGTTACCGGACGACCGTATCCCGAACCCGTCCTCCGAGCCAAGTCGGCCGCACTGCTCAAACCCGCAAATCATCCCATCCGACCTTGGTACATCACGTCAAACGGGCATTGCATCATACTGGTCATCATATACGTACGTTTGAACAACGGTTGCATAATTATTTTATTCAGCTTTTCAACGAGAACCGGTTGTATGTGACGAAAAAAGGGGGCGAATCTGCTGCGGCTCCCTCCGTTCCTTCCGCTCCCTCTGCGCCGCCTGCCCCCCTTGTCAATACGACCGCACCGCCAATGAATGCCGAACCGATTGCTACTGCTGTACCAGTTGCTACTGCTGTACCAGTTGCTGTTACTGAACCTGTGGATCAAGAACCGATTGCTACTACTGAACCTGTGGTTCTAGAACCTGTTGCGCAGGAACCCGAACCTGCGGTCCAAGAACCGGAAACCACTGCTACTGAACCTGTGGTTCAAGAACCTGTTGCACAGGAATCTGTGGTCCATGCACCGTCAGAAACAGGTGAACTTGTGGGAGAGACGGTTGCCGCAGTCGCGACCACGCAAGCCGAGGCCCCGGGAAATGAGGATATTCAACGTCAATTGAGCGACATTCAACAAAAACGCGCCGAATTGAGCAAAATGATCAATGACTACAATCAGCAACCCACCATGGAGCAACTGAACCGTATTCAAGAACTGCACGCCACCTACGATGACATGTTGCAGAATATACCCGAAGCCCCTTATGATGCCCCCTACCAGGTGGACGGCGTGGACGTAGAGTATTTAAAGGATAAATCCAAATTAGTGGGAGAGAAATTGACCGTATTTGACGACGAGATGAAAACCCGGTACCAGACGTTGCGGGACCAAGAAGCCCAAGTCCAGGCCCGGTTCGCCAATATCAACGCCATGTCCGAGACGGAAAAACAGACGTTGTACCAAGATGCCCAGGCGCTCAAAACCAACGCCGAAAAATTCACCAATGCCCAGCAGGATTTTACCGAGACGGGAAGCTACCAAGCCATCCAAAAACACCGGGTATTTGCCCAAGATACCAACCCCGAGGTCCAACGGTTCATGGAGGTGTACCGTGAACCCCAGATTCAAGCCGCGCCTCTGGTAATTGAGCAAAAACCACCGCCACCGCCTCCACCTCCACCGGTCTACACTGCACCAATACAACAGTATGTTCCATATTCTTATTCCTATCCAATGGCTTGTACAAGCCGCAGTGGCTGAGGATAAGCGACACGGGTCCACCTCGTGTCGAAGCCACCCTTGGTAGGAAACCGTGCACGGATAGAAAACACAGGATGACTTTCAATGGTCGGTCTCTTCCCCCTCCCGTAGGTACGGGCACCAAGGGCACCCAGGACCCCATAGAAACGAGATGTATTTTCGCCATATCCGTAATCTTTACCTACACATAATATAAATCGCACCATCACCATGGAATTAGTTCTTCCCGTTTTAGCCCTGGGTGGTCTCTACAAGGTCGCCCAGCAACAGAACAAAAAAGAAACGTTTGATAACGCCAACGCGAACAAACAGCGCGCGCGCAACGAACTCATTCCCAATCTGGACATTCCGAACCACAATTTCCCCGAAGAGTACCCGGTGCTTAATCCCGAGGCCGATCTCACCTCCAAGCTCTCCACATTGAATGTATTTGATGCCCCCTCGGTCTATACCGACAAGTATTTCAACGCCAATATGTTGGCCGCGCAATCGGCCAATCCGATGGGACCGTCCGTGGCCACCTACCGTTCCCTCACGGGTGAATCGGTCGGCGCCGACTATTTCCAGCACAACAACATGGTCCCCTTCTTCGGGTCCAAGTCCCACGCCAACAACGCACCCAATGCGACGGAATCCACTTTAGACAATTACGTGGGGTCGGGGTCGCAGTACATTACCAAGACGGAACGGTCCCCGATGTTTTCCCCCGATGAGAATTACCAGTGGGCCTACGGGATGCCGAGCAGCGCCGACTTTGTGCAGTCGCGTATGAACCCCAGTATGAATATGGCCAATGTCCGCCCCTTTGAGCCCGTGCAGGTGGGTCCCGGGCTGGGTTTAGGCTACACGGCCGGCGGCTCCGCCGGGTTCAATTCCGGCATGTTGGCCCGCGACCAGTGGCGCGAAAAAACGGTGGACGAATTGCGCGTGGCGAACAAGCAAAAGGCGTCGGGTCTGGGCATGCTGGGCTACGAGGGTCCGGCGATCAGTCACGTGACCCGGTCGGTAGAGGCCAAGGACATTGGTCAGTGGGAGCAACGCGGCCCGGACCGCACGTTTGAGACGGGGTCGGAGCGGTATTTTACGACCATGGGGGTCGCCACGGCGCCCACGGCCCGGTCCATCCCGATGCCCAAGCACGTGAGCCGCCCGGAGACGTCCACGGACTACACCGGCGTGGCCGGCAACGGACAGACTGCCCACGTCATTCGCGGCGAGTACATGCCCACGCACAACCAGCAACTGGACGCCTTCCCCCTGGCCCCCGCCTACGCGGTCGGCGCCGGGGGTGCCAACGAGGCCGATTTCGGCGCCAAATCGGTCAAGGCCTACCCGAACAACCGGTCCTTGGGCAGTGCGCGCACCGACGATAGCTATTTCGGTGCGGTCAAGAGCGGCATCGGGGCCGCCGTGGCCCCGTTCGTGGACATGCTCCGGCCTTCCCGCAAGGAAAACACGGTGGGGAACCTGCGCCCCTACCAAAACGCCAAGACGGCGGTGGAGGCGTCGTACGTCTATAATCCGAACGACCGTGCCCCCGTGACCATCCGCGAGACCACGGAGAACAGCAAGTTCCACCTGCAGGCGAATGCGAACCAGCGCGGCGGCGCGTACATGAGCACGCCGCACCAGGCGATTGCCAACGAACGCGACACCACGACCGAGTACTTTTACAGCGGGTCGGCCGCCGCGCCCGGCGAAGGCGCGCGGACCTACGACGCGGAATACCGGCAGCGCAACAACGACATCAAATCCAGCACCATTCAGGGTCGCATGGTGCCTGGCGGCATGGCCCTGCTGAACGGCCAGGTCAACATGCAGCAACGCCCCCAAGAAAAGATGCTGCGGAACGACCGGCCCGTGGACGGCATGCGGAGCTACACGGCACCGCCCTCCATGGACACGATGGGGGCGGTCCAGGGTCACGGCAACCTCTCTCTCTACCAGGGTCAACAGCTGGACCGCAACAACGGCGACGTGCTGGCGCAGCTCAAGGGCAACCCCTATACCCTCAATGTGGTGAACGGGCTCTGAATGCACCGTGGAGGGGGGCCGTGGACCCATGACATGTATAGGATCATATATGTCATGATTATATAGTTAGTCATGCCGAAGCGTCAGGTTCGGGCTACCCGCAAACGCTACAGCAGTCGCGGTGGCGACGGGACCCCCCGCCGCTCTGCGACTACGGCTAAATCACGCATGGTAGACGCTGCCCGGGCCCTGGGCGCGGCCAAGCGTCATACCGACCAAGTGTCGCAAATGATGCGAGAAACGGAGCAGGCGTTGGTGAAAGACATCGTAGAACAGGACCCCCATTACGCCGAATTTGCGGCAGAGGACGAGGATTTAGCCCAGGCTCATCTGGACAATATGCTGTTTGAAGATGCCTCGTATCGGAAAGCCAAGGCGCAGGTGCACAATGCGGTGCAGGAAGAAGAACGGTTGCGTCAAAAATACGACAATGCGATGAAAATGTACGAACGTACCAAGATTGCCCAGACCAAACGCCACCGTCTAGAAATGCATCACGATTTGAGTAAAAAAATACCGGCCGAATTGGCCCGTACCATCGTGGAATCGGGGATGCCGATTCCGACGTACCGTCATGCACCTGAGAACAGCGTCATCGCGCGTAATTTTCGTCGTCGTATAGATGGTCTGTCGGGACGCTCGGACCAGACATCGCCACTGGAACCGTCTCCTTAGGCGCCTTCGTCTCCCTTTACCACATATTCCATCATGAAATATTCTTTGGCGGGGTCGTAGAATTCATATTCCATCAGTACAGGATATGTACCGATGGACTCTCGGGTCCAACGGAACCCGTAAGCTTCGTAAAACAACACGGCGTCTTCCACCGAGGACAACAGGATTTTGGTAGGTTGAATACCCACCATGTCCTCGCGAATCCGGTCTACCAAGCCGTCCAGTAAGCGCGATGCGTATCCGTTGTTTCGGAATCCGCGCTTGGTGCAGGTCAACAGAATGTAATACCGTATTTCGTCGGGCATCCGGCATTTGCGGTAAATGAGGAGCGACGGGCAATTGCTCATGTCAAATTCTTGGTCCAGACAGTGGAAGGCGATCACAATACGCGAATCGTTCAACAGGTTGCTCAAATATCGGGGTTGAATGATGCCGTAACAGTATTTGACCACCAGATACTCGTATTGGGCCACAAAGGACTGTAACTGGTCTATCATGGTTTCCAAGGGCGCATGGTCCATGATGTCATGGATAATTCGGTCGGAATAAAAGTTCATGCGTTTCGTAGGGTCCGTAGATAGTGATAATAATGGGGGTGGGAGCGAAAATTCAATTTTTGTTCACTTACACTTAAGAACGCCGTTTAAGTTTGCGGGTTTTATTTTTTCTATATCTTTTTCCTTTTGGATGCGGTTTGGATACCGAGTGGTTCGTATCTCGGACTCGTGTCTGACGTTTCACCCGCCGCCGTCGTCGGCCTCCGTACAGCACTTTAAAATCGTCGTCATCGTACTCTAATCCTTGCATTTTCTCCTCGATCAGCGCCTCGTGCTCCGGGTATGACCTCAACAGATAACTCTTCAGGTTGGCCTGGCGGGCCGTTGCCCGGATCTTGGCTTCGTCCTCCGCGAACCCGGTTGCTTTACCGTCGTCCCCCACCTTGTGTTCCTTGTACCAGGCCTGGATGAGTTCCAGAATCTTCTTCTGGGGAGTGGATGTAATGGCGTCCACCAAGTCATCCCACTCTGGTTTCTCTTCACCTAGAGATCTCATCGCCTGTATCGCACTGACGAGCGACAACATAATGCGTTCTAACGCCCCTATCACACAGGTCATGCCATCCGTCCCTTCGTAGGCGGTCGTACAATCCTGGATGAAAGCTTCTATGTAGGCTCTCTGGAATGCAGGGGATTGTTCTTTGACATATATCAGGGTGTAAAATATACCTGCTTTAAAATCCAGAGACGTATCCTTAATTGTATATATTTGGCTGCTCAAGCGATTCTTTAAAATCTTGTCCAATAACTTCCGTTGCTGTTCCAAGGTCTCCTGGTCTATACCATCGTCGGTATTTACAAGGCTTGTCATATAACGATTAATATGTATGTCCATAGTGATTGAGAAATCCGCACGGGCCAACAATGCTTCCCTTCCCCCCATGGAATTCGTATAAGCACTGAGAAGTTTTTTATAGTTAATATTTTCAGATGCTTTGTGGACCTGAAATGCATCCACCCGAACAGCCGGTCTTTCTACAAAGGTGGCCATTTTTCCTATATAATAGTGTGATAAATATACTAAACCGTTGTAATTTACCGTAGGATCCGGCGTTTCATCGTGCGCCTCCGGGGCCCGTAAGGTTGTACGACAATCCCACCTCCCCTCGTTTTTTTCGCCGCATTGTAATGGGCCACGCACTCTTTCAGTTGCGCCACCGTGGGCGACGTTGTTCCGGAGGACAAGACCTCGGAAAATGCTTCGGCCACCAGTTCGGCGAAAAACCGGACTTCCACCAAAATCCGATGGTCCTCTATCACCATTTGGCTGGAGTAAATGTCCACCTTGGCGTAGTAGAGCCAGTCGCGCATCTTGGCGTCCTCCACTGGACTGAGGACACTCATCGGAGCAGGCGCATCAAAAAACTGCAGGTACGATTTCAGGGCATACCGGGGGTCGCCGTAGTGCGGGTGCGTGGGGGGCAAATCGTTGGACATGTCAAACGCTTTCTTGCGCGCCTTCCCGGCCGCGAGGCCCTCCCACACCTCGGGTTGCAGCAGCAGGCGCTGCAGGGCTTCGGCGGTCCGGGGGTCGTCTATGGACCATGCATATCGCTCGGCCAAAAACGCCTTCATGGCTTGGTACAATTGGGCATTGGAATGCCGCGAATTGAAAAACAGCGCGTCTTTGAAATACTTGGCTCCCTCCGTACCCTTGTCGCCGTTAAACTTGGCGATGTAGCCGTAGTATCGCACGATTTTAAAAATAAAGAGCCACAGGTAGCCCTGAAAGGTGGCCAAGTCTTTGCCCGTGGGTCGCTTACCTTCGGCGGGCCACATATCACGGTTATCCGTGAGGGCATGGACTGCGGCCACTACGTCGTCCACGGCTTTGACCAAGCGGTCGCGCATGGTTGACTTAGGACTGTCGCTCGGAACTGGACCCTTTAGGCTGAATGGTTTCACCATTTCGACCAGGATGGGGATCACATACATCGCTTGACATGAAAAGGTCATTTGTGGCTTGATTTTCACGTTGTTGATGGTGTACGGGGCCTGGGCCTGGCCCGGTTCTTTGTATTGAATTTGCATGTAGTGCAAGTTGGTATCGGGGGCGCGAAAGAGCATACGGGTGCGCGGGTGCAGGACGGCTTCTTGGTCCGTCCCGGAAAAGTTCAGCATCAAGGTGCCGGGGGTCGCCGTGAGTGTGTCCAGATGCCGCAGCAGGGCCCCGAGGAAGGTGACGAACGTGTCCAGGATGAGGGTTTTGCGGGGGGCGGGCCGCAGAAAGGTCCCGACCCACTCCACGTCGGAGAACTGGCCACAGGGGCGGGGGTCCCTATAGACGAACTGTATGGGATGCACGACCCCCGCTTCGGTTCGGAACGTGTAGAGTGCGTTCTTGTAGTCTTCGGCGACCGCGGCGACGCGGGCGTCGCATTCTTCCTCTACTTCATCTGCCTCGCTGGCCTCCGCTGCCTCCGCTGCCTCCGCTGCCTCCGCTGCCTCCGCTGCCTCCGCCGCCTCCGCAAGACAGGCGGCGTTTTCTACGGCCACGGCGGCTTCTAAAGGGTCTTCACATACCTTTTGCAAATACCGTGTTAAATTCGTCTCGGCCATGTCATTGGTCACCAAGAAGGAGAAGGCGTCATCCGGCAAGGCGGCGCCGGGCCGGGACAAGGGCAACGTGAGAATCTCTTGGCGACGCACATTGTCTGCCGGCAACTTCTGTACCATGGCTAAATCGTTGGCGGCCAGGTCCGTATGCAAGAGTGTGCCTTGTCCTTCGCCTTGTCCGGCTTTGCCCGACCCGGCTTCGCCTTGTCCGGCTTTGCCCGACCCGGCTTCGCCTTGTCCGGCTTTGCCCGACCCGGCTTCGCCTTGTCCGGCTTTGCCCGACCCGGCTTCGCCTTGTCCGACTTCGCCTTGACCCGTGCCTTGTAAAAGCGTGAACTTGGCCAGCTGGGTGGTCTCCATCTCGTACCCGATGCTCAGAATGCGGTTGAAAATGTCTTGTCGGCGGATGTCGCCGCCCCGTTTACGCGTATTGCGTTGCTCACGAATCATCCTGTTCCTCAATCGCGGTTTCTAAAATAGCATGCTATATTTGCTGGCGTTGCCTTTGCCTTATGTACCAGCATAGGGCAAAGGAGCAAAAAGACATAAACACAGAGACTGTATAGGATCCAATACAGATTGTGTGCTGTGCTGCTGCTACTGCACCATGACCGTGGTACATGGCATAGAGATTGACGATTTTGAGTACAAACCCAACGATATTAGAGAGGCCATCCGCACCCGGGACCCACTGGACGATCGGCTCCACGTCATTGCGGTCGTGTCCAACCCGTGTCTGTACGCCCGGCGCTACATCCTGATGCGCGAGTTCATGGCGCGGTTTGAGCGCGACGAACCGGACGCTATTTTGTATGTTGTGGAAATGGCGTACGGGAAGCAAAAATTTTTGATGACCGAGGCGGGCCATCCTCGGCACCTGCAAATACGTACGGAGACCGCTCTGTGGCACAAAGAAAACATGGTCAATTTGGGGGTGCAGCATCTCTTGCCCCCCTCGTGGCGGGCCATGGCGTGGATAGACGCCGACCTGGAATTTGAGAGTAGCACGTGGGCCCAGGACGCGTTGCGTATTCTCAACGGCGAGTGCGACATCGTGCAATTGTTCAGCCATTGCCTAGACATGGACGCCCAGGAGAACGCCATGCAGATTTTCCAGAGCGGGGGATTCATGTATTCCAAACGGAGGCCGTATGTGAACGTGGGTGGGAAACCCCACCGGTACTGGCATCCTGGGTACGCCTGGGCATGTAGCCGCGCCGCCTACGAACGGATGGGTGGACTCTATTGCTACGGTATCTTGGGCAGCGGGGACAACATCATGATGCTCTCGCTCTTGCAAAACGGTCTGAAGGCGGTGCACGTGGATTCTACCGAGGGGTACAAGCACAGTATTTTGCAGTTTCAGAGCTATGCCCAGACGCTGAAATTTGGCTACGTTCCGGGTGTGGTGCGGCATTATTTCCACGGGTCCAAGGTGAACCGAAAATACACCGAACGGTGGGCCATTCTGAAGGAGTTTGATTACGACCCCTATCAGCATATCACAATGGATCAGCGCGGGGTCATGGTGCCCACCGCCGCCTTTCCCGAGGGACTGAAACACGCCATCATGCAGTATTTTGCGGAGCGCAACGAGGATGAGGGGGTTTTGCCGACGGGTCGGTATCCTGATGCCGAATCCGTGTCGGGGTCCGGTCGTCTTTTCGCGCGACCCGCGGACGATTTCCAGTTCCTCGGTGGAGCCGTGCCGCAGCCGGGCGGTTCAGTGACGTCCATCAGCACGACCACGACCACGGCGGGTGGGCGCAGCGGGCGACGTATCGTGCGGATGGGGGCGACTCCGCCCTTGCCGTCGCCCTCGGTGTCGCCTTCTCTGGAGGAACAAGAGGCCGAGGCGGCCGCCGCTTGGGCGCCCGCAGTCCAGGAAACGAGGAGCGAAGAGGTCCGCGTCCCCGAATTACACGCGCCGAAACCGACGCGGAGGATATCGCGTCTGCTGAATCCCGTGACCAATTGGGTAGAGTCGGTGTTTTCCCGGATGGGACCCCGCAACGACGGTCCCTGAAAATTGAAACGTCGCCCCTTTCCAAGATTACCTGCACATATTATACGATATGATACGTGCAGCTGCCCCTGTCGTCGCGTCAGCAGCAAACCGAGTATGGCAACATCCTGAACTATGCCGTCTCATCTACGATTTTGACCCGACTTACCGTGTAATTTACCGGTTATGTGCATGTGAAGCGAGTTATCGCGCCACCACACGGAAATACACGCGCATTGTCCGGGAACTCGCCGAGACATATTTACCCATTACGTGGGAAATTCAATGGTACCGGTTCAATCACCACGATTACGACGAAACCGACTGGGTCCAAGGGAAATTCTTTATGAGCCAAATCGCCGCGGTGTACCGGAATTTTGAGGTCATCTTTTATGACATTGAATACGACACGCGCGAACAAAAAATGGTGTGTCAATGGCATGTATATGATCATATACTTCCCCCGGGACCACCCGATTCCGACGTGTTCGGGCCGATGCTCTAGGTGCACAACAATTTGCACATGTTGACCGCTTCTATGTTGGATGCCACCGGCAAGAAGAGCCGCGAAATGAGCTGTTCATCGCGGAACCGCACCGTGTATTCTTGTTGGATGTGGTTGCGTCCGATGCGCCCCATGGCCTGGATGATTTTTTGTTGGGTCATGTTTTGCAGGTCCTTGCCGAGGAACCCGTGGCACAGTTGGTAATTCGTCCCGTAGATGTAGTCGCTGGAGGCGACGATGAGGAAAAGCTGCTGTTGCGAGGCGAGACGCTTGACGATTTCCAGGTAGGATGCGACGGCGGGGTCACGTGACTGCACCGTGGCCGAATCAAAGACCCCGATGCCCATGAGCAGCAGCAATTTCATGTGGCTGTCTACGCCGAGTTCCATGATTTTGAGTACCGACGCGTCGTCTACCCGGGGAACAAACGCATTTTCCACGAATTTGTCCAGGTCGCTCAACCATATTTGCTGATGCGGCCGGGTATTGGGGGTGTATTTGGTGCCGATGGAGAGCACCTGAATATCGGAACGGAGCGCCTCAATGCTGGTCATCAGGCGTTTGGCCTCGGGTTTGAGGACGTCATTGTCCATCTTGCGTTCCTTTTCGGCTTCCTTGCCAATCATGTCGTCCAGGGTCTTCATGAGTCCCTCCATTTTTTTCTGGATGACGTTGTTCTGTTCAATCTTGGCCATGAGTCCGTCCAGGATTTGCAGGGGAATATGAGAATGCTGGGCGTAGAAATGCCCCATGCGACCCACGTCTTCCGCGAGGTAAATGGTGGGGCCGTCGGTCAGAGTATGGGCGTCCGACGTGGTCAGCAAGATCCCCTGGAACGGGTTCTTGGAAAACACCGACGCCAGACGCGGGGGGCCCGAGGACACGCTCTGGGAACGGGCCAGTGGCGAGGAGGTCGTTACAGCGGTAACCGCCTGTGTAGCACTGTGGTAGGGGTCCACACTCGCATGTTTGGTCAATTTGCCTCCGCCGCCCGCCGTAGCGGTCGGTGCAGAACCGTAGGCAAACATCGGCCGGTGGGTGGTCTTCAAATAGTCGTGAATGCCGGTATAGGTCTCGGCCCGGAGTTCCTTCAGAATGCTCATATAGTATTCCTTGACGCTGTTCATCGTGATGCTGTCTACCGAGGGAAAGTAGTGGTGGATATGGTAGGCTTCTGGGAGGGCGTGGGGCACACATTCGGCGTGTTGCACCATGCGGACGATTTCCCGCAGGTCCAGGTATCGGAGCAGGCACGGATGGGATTCACATTGCTGGACCGAACACAAGAGGTCGTCGTGGGAGGGAAACAGGAGATGGGGGAGGACTGCGTACCCTTCGGCATTGAGCAGAGTGATGGATTTTTTGCAGTCGGCGCTGGAGATGCGGTGGATTTGGCCGCCGTCAAAGCGCGCGCGGTAGTCGGCCAGGCAGTCGGCGATTTCGCGTTCGTCGGGCAACGTGGCACAGGCCAGGACCACATTGGCGATTTTGTTTTCGCGCCAATTGGTCTGGATGACGGCGTGGAGAGCGTGGTCCGGGAGGTCCAGGGAAATCGTGGGTTCGTCCCAGTAGAGTACGATGCGGTCGGGGTCGTGGAAGGCGAGCATGTAGTGCATCGCCGTGCGGTAGGAATGAATGTCGCAGATCATGATTTCCACGCGGGACCCGTTGCTGTTGTCCACCTTGTAGATGCCGCCGGTTTTGCGGTTCTTCGTGTATTCCACCGCCGAATAGTAGTGCAGGCGGATGTCGGCCGCGGTCTCGCAGCCAAAGGCAAAGGCCACGCGTTTTTCCACCGAAATGGCGCTGCGGGCGAGGGCGAGACCGATGTGCCGCGCCGCGCAAATGTAGATAATGCGGTACCCCTCGGACAGACCCAGGGGGCTCATCGTCTTCCCTGTCCCGGTGGGCGCCGTGTACAGCACGAGTTTAGGTTGCTGGGCCGACTCAGGTTGCTGCGCAGAAAACAGTTGAAAGAGCTTTTTCTGGTGGTCGTACAGAGTGCGGTTCTCAAATTGCAGCAGGTAGGGGTTCTTCTCAATGATGGTATGGGAGTGCAGAAACGTTTCGCGAATGAGGTTTTCCGAGGCATGGGTCTGGGCAAAGGCGAGGAGCTGATCCACCAACTGGCCCACGTATTTGTTCGCATGGACCACGGCCGATTTCTTCATGTGCAGGAGAGTGTAGAGATAAAAGGTGGACGCCGTGCCTTGCATCAGCACTTTATGGCAAAAGTCCAGTTGAATGTACTCAAAAATGCGCGACGTGTCCAGTGTGCCAGACGACAGGTTGCTGTCCATGTTCTGCAGACGCAAGAGGTCAATCTTGCGAGGCGGTTTGAACTTGGTGATATTGGGCAATTCCGGCTGGAACGCGGCAAACACGGGCGCACGTCGGGGACCCCCTGTGTCCGACCCCTTCTTTTTGTCGCGTTTTTGCCCGACTGGGGCCGAGCCCCCCACAGGAGCCGACCACCCGGCCACGATGGGCGCAAAGTATTTGCTGTACAAATACATTTCAATCTCGGGGGAATACTCCATCTTCATGAAGGAGAGGAGCGACCCGTTGTCGTTGTATTTCACGTTGAGATTGCCGTACCCCTCCTGGATGAGATGAAGTACGCGTTTCTCCGTCTCGGAGACGGGAATCTCAATGGATTCCCACTCCATCTTGGTCAATTTCGTTTGCGAGAAATCCATGGTCTAGGTAAAGGACAAGTGTTATATTTAGATGGTTCCCCCGACCACATACAAATCAATTTTACAAGGAACCTCCCCTGCTGGTTCTAGAAATGTTCTATGTATAATCAATTACATTCATTACACGAAAATAACATGAAATGAATGTATAGGATCCTCCCTCGGTGCTTGGTAACGTAGTTCGTTCATGCCTAAAAAGTCTGTGCGTAGTACCAAGAAGGCCACTTCGCCCCCCGCCCTTCGGCAAGGTGTCCCCGGAATAGACGGCGTCGTTACCCCTCTCTCGGAACCCTACCAGGGAAAAACGGTGTACCGGGTCCAGTTTACTACTCCGGACGGTACCAACTGCGTGAATTACGTGGACGATGCCCGACCCTATGTGGTATTTCGGACCGCCAAGGGCAATCACGTCGTATTTCACCTGGAATCCCCCGATACCGAAATTGCGGATACCGTCCTGGACGCAGCTCGCCGCGCCCTCGGCAAGAAATACGCGAAATCTCGGCACGTGGAACTGACCCCGGACATCCTGTTGCTCCAATACTGCATGCGGGAAGTGGACCTGGCCGCCGCCCAGGCCCGAGTGGCCGAACTGAACCGCGTGCTGCAGGGCACCTGCCCGAACCTCTTCCTTCAATTGGCCCCTTTTTACGTGTATCTACAAGAAAAAAGAGAAGTGGCGCGTTACAGCGAGAAGGACCATGTGTGCGTGGGCTGCAGGTTCTACGAAACCCTCGTGCTCTCGCTTTGTCGCGATAATACCATTCAGTGCATGTCGTCCATAGAACTCAATGTCCATCCCGACGGAGACGTGTTTATCAGTTCCAAGACGGACCCGAAAGACGAGGGCAAGAAATACAACAAACTCCTGCGGTCGGTGCTGATGATGGTGGCCGCGGACATTCCCGGGGCGATCCGGGTGGAATCCACCGCCAAGAATCCTATCAGTGCCTGGTTGCTGATCCAATACCATCATGCGACCATCGTGGGGGAGGCGGCCGCCGAACTGGCCGCCGCTGCTGCCGCCGCTGGTGCCGGTCCCATGACCCAAGAGATCATCCGCCAGTTTTACGCCAAAGGGGGACCCGATGCGTATTTGCAGTTGCGCGTGCCCTTGGACGCGCGCAACGCCGAGGCCGCGCATGCCGAATTTATGACCACCCTGGGCCACGGCCTGGTCTGCTAATCCAGAAGCGCCATCAGTGCCTGATATCTTTCTACCAAGACCGGCACCGTGATTCGGTGATGCATGTCGTGATGAAGCATCTCTTTGATGAGGGCGTACATACCCAGGGTAAAAGGCCGCGGCAGGTAGTAATACATGTTGACCAAACAGTACAACAGGGTATGTCCCAGACCGTAGGTGTCTATGGTGGTGACCGACGTCTGGAGAAACGTGCCAAAATCCTGAAAGGCGCCCAACTCGTGGACGACGAAACAGGAGAATTGGTCCCGCATGGACTGGTATAGAGAGGGGGCTGTAAGACCTGGTTGCCAGGTTCGGAGAGTGCGTTCAAATTCGGCCAAATATGTCACTTCGCGCTCCGTGAGTTTCACGCTGTCGGTATAACTGTATTCCACTTCGTCGTAGGGGGTATCCAGGTCCGTTGCTGTCGGCGCCGTAGACGTGGGTGCTACCCGAGCAGCTTGCCACGATTGCAAGACCTCGTCCAGTAGTTCCTCGCGGTCCTCGGACGAGGACCGGGACCAGTATTCAAACCGCGCGCGGTCGTAGAAATAGAGTTCGGGGGGCATGTTGTAGTAAAAAATCCCCAGATGGTAGTTGCCTTGCCGGGCCCGTTTGCAAATATGGTCTGTGTGGTTGACCAGACCGAAATCAATGAGGTTGAGCCGTTTTCCAGAGACATCATACATCAGGTTGGAGGGTTTGATGTCGTGATGTACCACCCCGTGATGCGCCATCGCCTGCAGTCCGTGCACCAGACGGCGGGTGTCCTTCCAAAAGGCGAATACGTCGCGTTTGAAAGCGGAATTGTAGACGCCGGCTACGGCGTAAGCTCGGCATTTGTTGGCGTAATCTCTGGCGGTCATGCCGCCGTAATCCATGAGAATCATCCGGTAATTGTCCAGGTCTCGGACAATGCGTTTTCCGTCAGACATCGAAGACAAAACGGCCGCGTTCTGGGGCGATGGACGCGCCATCCGCAAATTCCCTAAATGAAACTGGGCGTCGGGGTCGGCGCGCTGAAATATCCGGTATTTGGCCATTTCTTTGGTGGCCTCCTTTTCACGCATCAATTTGGCTACTTGGTTCGGTCGTATGTCCCCGGGCTCTTCCTCGGCGACATCCTCGGGTTCCCACAACAGGGCGGGGTAATAAATATGTCCGTAGGAACCATGACCAATAATCTTGGGCCGGGATTCCGTCATCACTACGGATAATGTCTGTCGATCGCCTTATATAAGTTACATGGCATTCAGGTCCTTCTGGGCCTGTTGCATCTTGGTGATCAAGGGTGCGTAATTCCCCTGGCCGCTCAGATAGTTGACCATGTCGTTGATGGCCCCGTCCAAAGCTACTCGGGAAAACAGAAATTGCTGGACGGGGTCGGGGACATTCAGTTCGGCCTGGCCCTGACCCTGGCCCTGACCATGGCCCTGGCCCATGCCATGCCCTCCCGCTCCATTGTACCAGTTGGACCCGTAAGAACCATGACCATAAGCACCCTGACCATAAGAACCATGACCATAAGCACCCTGACCATAAGAACCATGACCAGAGTAAGTATAGGATCCCCCCGCCTGGCCCTGGCCCTGGTCGCGCGAACCACCGTTTGAACCTGGTCTCGCGGCAGGACCTTGCGGGCCCTGTGGACCTTGTGGGCCTTGCGGACCTTGCGGGCCCTGTGGACCTTGTGGGCCTTGCGGACCTTGCGGACCTTGTGGACCCTGTGGACCTTGTGGGCCTTGACCCGGCTGGCCTCGGAAAACACCCCAAAACTCGCTATAATCTTGGGGCGAAGACATGCCATTCAGCTTTATCAGAAGTTGGGGATAATCGGCCAACACGAGTTGCAGCGGTGTAAGCGGCATCTGTTTCATCACCGGGTTGCTGTAATTGATGAGGGTTTTCTGTATGGTCTGCAAGAGGGACACGGCCTGGACGTTTCCAGAAGCCACGTTGGCGTTGACGGCGCGGTTGAGGGCCGCACTGGCTCCCTGAATATCCGGCGGCGAAGTATTGAGCGCCACCAGGGATTGTTGAATATCGGGTTGGGCATGGCCCTGGGCGTCCACACCGTTGACTTTCATCAAGAGGACCAACAAGGTTCCCACCAACCATTGTACCGATGCTCGTTCCAACGCCGAATTTGGAATACCGAAATTGTTCAACAGGGGGTTCACCATGGCCTGCACGTATTGATTGGACGCTTGGAGCATCGCGACCGCGCCGTAATTGCCCAGCTGAGTCTGCATGTTGATGGCTAAATTGGTGTAATTCATGGCCGAGGCGGGTTGTCCCGTTGACCCATCCAGTGACGACAGGGCCAGACGGATGTAGCCGTTGGGGTCCACTGTGAAAAAGGTAGCCATCGCCTTGGTCGCGGCAGCAGGCGTCGCTTTTAGCGTCGCTAGAGGAGTAAGGGTAGATAACGGAGTCGGAGTAAGGGTAGCCTGTGCAGTAGCATTCGCGGTAGCGGTAGCGAAAGGAGTGGTAGCGGAGGCAGAAGTGGGTGCGAATGTAGCAGACAACGTCGCCATCTCGGTAGGCATCGGGGTGGTATCGCTTGATAACGTGGCCGCCGGACCCGACAGTTGATTGACCAGATTACCCACCGATGAAGATGTAGGCGACTGCGAAGCGATAATCCCATTGGAAGTCGGGGTCGTAGTCATGGCCACTGGCGTTCCCATCGGTGTGGTCGTGGCCACGGGCGTTCCCATATCCAATCCTTCCTTGGTACCTCCCATCATGGCGACACTGATCCCCAGGATCATTACCAAGAGGACCAAGAGCACCACATATATCATCATCTTCATGGTACAATTCTATAGGATACCACGTGAAATTATAGGCTGTTCATTTCGTTGGAAACCTGGTGTATTTGTTGAATCAAGCCGTCGTACCCGCCTTTTTCCGTTAAATAGGTGGTGATGGATTGCTCCGAACTGTTGAACATGGCGCGGGCATCCAAAAAGTTTTGTATCACTTGCGGGACATGCAACGGGTACTGTTGTTTCAACGTGCTCCAATTCCACCAAGAGGAGGCAGCCCCAGTCGCGGTCCCGGCCTCCGTCGTGGCTGCCTCAGCCGTACCGGTTTCTGAAGATCCTATACTGACATTGGGAACATTCAGGGTACTGGAACCGCTAATATTGGTGGCACTGGCGGCATTCAAATTAGCTAAAGCGCTCGCAATTTCGTACAGCGCGGCCTGCACCGGGGTCATGCTGCCAACATTGACGTTTTGGTTTTGCAATTGTAAAAAGGACACCGCCTGTTTGAGGAATCCGGAGGCGTACAGGTTGCCGTTGGCCGCTTGCACGCTGGCCGCGTTGTTCAGGTACTTCATGGCGGTTTGCGTGTCTTTTTGAGGCGCGGGGGGGTTCAGCGCCTGGCATGCACTTTGAATGTTGCTCCCGTAATCGTACGACGCATGGGAGGTCAGACACGACAAGATGATTTGCGCGGCCTGGAGGAAGATTTTGCCTTGGTTCCACTGGGCGATGACGCGTTGGGCTTGGTACTGGTTGAAATTGGCGAGGGCGACGTTCAAGAGCTGCACGACCGCGTCGTTGCCCAGAGCGGTTTGTTCCTTGATGGCGGATTGCACGCTGCTCAGGACGAGGGCCAGGTTTCCGGCGGCGACGGCGTCCAGTGCCGTCTGAATGTAGCCGCCCACGTCCGCCTTGATTGCCGAGGCCGTTGGCGTGGGGGTTGACGGCAACGGCGTCGGGGTATAGGTGGCGGAGGCGGTTGCGGCAGAAGGGGTCGGCGTCGCGGTCGCGGAAGCGGTAGGGGTCGGCGTCGCGGTTGCGGTAGCAGTGGGAGTCGTGTAGGTCGCGATGATGGGCGAAACCGCGGCCGGTTGGAGCCTCATCATGTTCTGAAATATGCTGCTGCTAGTTCTGCTAGTGGGCTTGGATATAACGGCAGCAGCAGGGGTGGCCGAAACGGGTGCCGACGTTGCAGCAGAGGGCGTAGACCCAAACGTTGCTGCTGTAGGACCCGATGTAGGACCCGATGTAGGACCCGATGTAGGGCCCGATGTAGGAGCCGACGTCGGCGTTGGCCCATTGTCTAATCCCTCGGCGCTAACCGGGCCACGGGCCCGGCACTTGGCACCCGACTGAACATACGCAATGATCCCCACAATGACCGCCAATGCCAATATCCACCATAGAATACGTATAAACCGTGCCCCCATGTTCATTTCTATAGATATACAGCATACAAAATGTTACAATTGCTCGCACGATTCACGCATACAGGTAGGCCGGGAGGCGGTGTCAACGACACGGAACGAACCTTGGTCCAACATTCCTCGTTTTTACCGCCCCTGAATCAGGCTAAAGGGACGACGCATCTTATGCACGACAAAATCACTGCACAGACCCGGGCCGGGCATCATAAAGTGGGGTTTGACGACGTCCGGTGGATCATGAAACACAACCGAAAAGGCGACCTCGCCGCCTCGCGGTTCTGGCTCATCAACACCTTGCCCACCCATGAACAGATGTATTTGATCCCCGGCACGGTCCCTTGCCAGATGGAAGAAGCGTGGGTCAATGAGGTCATCGGGGACCTGAACCGTAACCTGGACGACTATATCTTGGTCATCTACGGCAAAAACAACGTGGACGACAGCGTGGACCGGAAGTTCACCCAGTTGACCAAATTGGGGTTTACCCAAGTGTTTATTTACTACGGGGGCATGTTTGAATGGTGCCTGCTCCAAGACGTCTACGGCAACGACCTATTTCCTTGGGAAATCGCGACCCAAGGAACCCAGACCTCTCCCCCCGACATGCTGCACTGGGCCCCGGCGGCCAAATTTGTGGGGCATATGTAATCCCTGCCCGGCCCGATAAAACCCTAACCCCAACAGAAACCCTAACCCCAGTAAAAACCCTAACCCCCACAGAAACCCTAACCCCAGTAAAAACCCTAACCCCAAGATCCTATACATCTCGTTGGGGAGGGGGTTAATCCAGACCAGACCAGACCAGACCAGACCAGACCAGACCAGACCAGACCAGACCAGACCAGACCAGACATCATCCCCAACAGGATGTATAGGATCATAGCAAGGCGTGTCCATGTCCGGAACCAGCAAAAGGCGGCATTTACCCCGAATAGGTCCATGTATGGAACGGATCCATGTCCGGCTCCAGCAGCAACTTATATGCCGCCGACCGTAGGGAGGTGGCATGGTATGTAAGGAGGGCATATGGGAACCTGAGGTTCCCATAAAAATTGAAATGCCGGTTTTCGGGGTAAATTCCGTGGCATCTCACGTATCAACACACTACCAAGAACCCAGAACAATGTCCTCTGCTCCCACCATGGTTTCATTGGCCGCTGATGCCTGCCTGGACCGTAGCCTCGGTCACGGCGGCGTGGCGTCCGGCGGCCGCGGCCAGCGTGCGTACGCCAAGACGGAGAACCTGCCCAAGCGCATGCGGCAGGCCATTGAGTCGTCGCGCCAGCAAGAGTCCAAGCAGGCCGAGAAGTTGGCGGCGGCGGCCAAGGTCAAGTACCTGCAAACTGTCCAACAGATGGAACGCGGCGAACTGGACTGGATGTAAGCGTCCATGACAAAACCCCATAAAAAACACAAAAAATCCTGGCCACCTGGCCAGGATTTTTTTACGTCTGTATTACGTCTGTATTACGTCGGTAATCGCTTGTCGGAGATGCCACTTTCCCTGCTGTCGGGTTTTTTCCAGACCAACATGTCGTTTTCGTACACGAGTTTGTGCCTGGAACGGGTTCCGACCCCTTCGGTATCTATCAGTTTCCAAACCGCGTTCATTTGCCGCTTGGTAAAGGGCTTGATAAACAAATGGTCTATACCGGCCTCGTAGAAATGGGAAACGTCGTCCGGCATGGAGTTGCCGGTGATGCCGATGATGAGGTTCTTGTACCCCATGGCACGCAAGAGTCGCGCGGTCATGGGCCCGGTCAAGGTCGGCATGACATTGTCCATAAAAATGACCGATATCTGGGCAAGTTTGGCGTAAAAGTTCACGATGGCCTCCAAACCGTCCTGGGCCTGCCAAACATGGGTGGGGATCTGGAGGTCTTTGGTGGTCGTATTCACCAACTGAACAACCATTTTTCGCACCATCTCGCTGTCGTCCACGACGCATACCGTATAGGTCGCATGGAATACCTTTTTGACTAAATGGCTGTGCGGGGTACAGGAACCCAGTTCCACCGTTTCGGTCATATGGGCCAGGTTCCGCTGTATGGTTTTGTGTGATCCTTGACGCGAGGCCTGGGCCTTTGGACCCGAACCCGTTCCCGTTCCCCGTTCGCATATTGGAAAGGGAATGTGAATGACAAACGTGTTAGCGCCTTTCAAGGGAACGACCGTTCCTCCCGTCTGTGAACCACGACTTAAGACGGACAATTTACGCAAGAATTCTCCCATGACCGACGGCCGTTGTTCGGAGACTTGGTTCTTGTCGGAACTGGATATGGAGAAAAAGTCGCGAATATGTTGCAATGTGGCCGTCATGGTCGGTGGCGTTTTCCGACTGGTATAGGGAGAATGATGCACCTCGGGAACAAAGGTATGCTGTAGAGTGCCTTTATGGGCCGCCATGATATGTTGGTTCATGGCCCATGCGGGTTCAGTGGATAATTTACTGGGACACGTACGACGGTATTGAATGGTGATCGTCACGGCTTGTTGGTTGGTACGAATCATACGACCCGACACATCCAGGACGACGGTATTTTGTTTCGGAGAATTGACAATCGCTTCTTGTAGGATGCTGAGGAACACGTGGGTCAAATTATGCTCGTCGCCCATGACCCATGGACGGATGTCCCCGGGCACATTCCACAGGTATTTGATGTTCTTTTCCAGGCAAGCGTAGCGGGTCAGGAACTCTATTTGTTGAAAAAATCCGTTGAGATTGAACGGGTAGAACGTGATGTTGTTGTCCTTGGACGAATTCATGATGCGTTTTAAACCGGCGTATTTGTCCAAGATGTCGATCGCAAATGTGCACGAATTTTTCACATGTTGCAGAATCTCATGCGCTTCGTCAGAATCCCTGAGGGCGTCTTCCAACAGGTCCATACCGAGGAGGGTGTTGTTCATCGGACCGCGGATAGAATGAAAAAACAGCCGAATCTGCTCATGGATGTTGGAGAGTTTCACGTGATTAGAATTATTAGAATTAGGTTCCAATTGTTCTACGTTGGGGAAGACTTGACTCGCTTTGTGCCAGATACTTTGCTATAGATTGAAGGGTGGGGTGACGGAATGGGTTTTATGTTTCATTTTACTTTACTACATTATATGTCCAATATGTTTTTACTTAGTTATGGTTTCCATTGCCGGGGCCGCTTCGGTCTATCCGTCATCTTTGTGGAAGATGTACGAATAATTTGTGTGGGGAACGGGCTGGGATGGGGGTCGCGCGTAACATGAATGGGGGGATTGTTATACAGGGAATTCGCCATGCCTTCTTGGAACATGAAACCCCAGAGGACCAAGATCAGGGAAATGACCCCCATCACCACATACACATACGTGGTGTTGAAGATATACAGCATCATTATGAGGGCTGATTCTACCGTTCCTGAATGCGTTTTCTTAGACGCCATGTGTCAAGGTATGGAAAGTACGGGAGGGACGGGGCGGGTGGGATCCTATACATTGATTTGATATTTTGTTTGGAATTCGGCCAGGGAGTAGATGGGGATACCGTGGGTCTGGGCGTCCTTCATTTTGCCCGTCAGCTTGGCGCCGTCCTCCGGCTTGGTGCCTGTAATCACCGCGAACGTGTTTTTACTGACCGCGGCGCCGAATTTCACGCCGAGGGGTTTCAGGGCGGTTTCCAGCTCCTTGCTGCGGATGCCCGTCATCACGAGCGTCTTGCCCGCCAGGGCTGCGGCTCCTTCCGGGCCTATGGTGGTGGGCGCAGGGGGCGCGGTCGCCGCAGTGGCCGCAGTGGCCGCAGGCAGCGGCTGCATGGTAGGAGCAACGGGTACCGTGGTCCGGTCAAGCGCCGTAATCCCGCACTCTTCCAAGAATGCGGTAAAGGCCGGCAGATGCGCCACCAGTTCCTCGGCCGCCGTGCGCGACATGCCTTTGATGGCCGCCAGGCGGTCCACGTTGCGCTCCTCGGACTCCCACCACGTCGGGTAGGCCTCAAACACGGTTTCCAGTTTCTTCTCGCCTAGACCACGGCCCATTTTGCCGGAGGCCACCATGAGTGCGGGCAAGGGTGCGCGGGCCACGGCCTGGCGGATGCCGGTCACCAGCTTGTCCGCGGTCTTTTGCTGGAACCCTTCCACCTTCAACATGTCGGCCGCGGACATCTTCACGATTTTGCAGATGGTATCGTAGCCCGCCTGCAGCAGTTTTTGGACGTTGCCCTCGCGGAGGCCGTCCACGTCCAGGGTGCGGAAAAACGCCACGATGCGCTTCTTGCGCACGGCGGGGTCGTCGTCGGCGTGTTCCAGCAGAATGTCCACGTGGGTCTTGTTCCACACGTAGGGCACCGTGGGCATCTGGGCCTGCGTGGCCGGCGCGACCACGGCCTGAATGTACGGAATGACGTCGCCCGACCGAATGATGCGCACGATGGCGCCCACTCCCAGCCGATGCTTCTCAATGAATTCGGCGTTGAACCCGGTCGCCTTGCGTATCGTGACGCCGCCCACGGTCACCGGCTCCACGTGGACGGTCGGTTTCAGGAACCCGTCCTTGGACGCGGCCCATTCCACGTTGACCACGTGGGTCTCCGCCGCTTGGTCCGACAGTACCATCTTGAAGGCGAAACTGTGGTCGGGGTTGCCCGAGGTCCGGGGGTAGACGCGGTCGTCGGACACGATGATGCCGTCAATGTCGTAGACGTCGTTGGACCGGGCGTCCCGCAGCACGTCCGACAAGTAGTCGTTGGTGAGTTGGTCGGGGGGGACCGTGCGGTTCGTGACGGTGAGGAACCCGTGGTCTCGGATCCAAGACATCTGTTGGGAGGGGGTCAAGTTGGCCGGCTGGATGACCTCGTAGACGACGAAATCCAGGTCGCGGATGCGGTCGTCCACCGTCTTGCCGTTGACGAGACCGGCCACGAGGTTCCGGGCGTTGGCGTACGTGCTGGCGTACTTGGTGGCGAAGACGGCCTTCTTGAAGACGAATTCGCCCCGCATGGCTATGCCAGTAGCGAAGCTGGGAGTCCCTTTGGGCAACCGCAAGTAGGGAATCAAATACGTAATGTCTTGCCCCACCTTGCCGTCGCCGCGGGTATAGAGACGGGCCGCGCCGGCCTCGTCCACCGTGTACATCCCCGACACGCCGTCCAACTTGGACGACAGGACGTAGGGACCGCGGTACTTGGCCTTCCACTGGACCAGGGCCGCCGTGTCGGGCTTGATCTTGTCCATGGACGCCATCTCGTAAGGCAGTCGGACCTTGTTCTTGGCCACCGGGACAGCGCCCACGGCTTGCAGCGCCTGACTGGTGGGGAACCGCTCCTCGGTGTACCGGGTCAAGATGTCGTATTCCGCGTCCGTCATGACCGGTGCGCCCACCGTATGGAACGCGTGGTTCGCCGCCTCTATCATCGCCGCCAGTTGGGGCTCGGACAAGGGTGCCAGGGCCCGTGTGCCGTCCCGTTGAAATTGATGTATGTGATCCATGGCCACGGGGGCTGGGACCACCGTAGGTGAAGGGGCAGGTGCGGGCGAGCTCTGGACGAGGGACACGATTAAATTATTTGTAGGTGCAGGTGCCGTAGGTGCAGGGACCGTAGGAGAAGGGGCAGGCGCTTTTTTCCGGGTCACGCGCTTCTTGGTGACGGGGGCTGGCGCTTCTGCCGCTGCTGTCGCTGTCGCTGTCGCGGCCGCGGCCGCAGGAACGACGGCGTCCCCGCCCGTGCGTTCGGCCGGCGTCTTGTAGGCCAGTCCGAGAAAGGCAAAGATGGCGGCTTCGTCGGCAAAGGTCTCCGACACCATGGCCCCCTTTTTGCGTCCCTCCATGACCGACAGACCATGTTCATTGAGTGTATAGGATCGTGACAAGGCGTGTTCCCGCATGGTCGTGTTGAAGCCCTTGCTGCCCGTAAAATACAGCACCGCAAACGGGTATTCCTGCGGAGGCGTATAGAGGAAATCTACCCGCCGGGCCTTGTGCGCGGGGCTGAGGCGGCCAATGACCAGGCATTTGGAGTTGCCGCACGACAGCACCTCCTCTATGATTTTCTGCGCCTTCATGGTGTCAATGAAGGTCTTGAAATGCGCGGGGTCCGTGGCGGTCAGGATGACGTCAATGTCGCCCGAGTCGCCGGCCCCGCGGCGGTAGCTGCCCACGATTTCCAGGGCCACATCCTTGCATGCAGTGGAAGCAGCCGCCCGAAACACGCGGTAATAGGCGTCAATTTCGTCGCGGGGAATGCGCTCCAAGATGTCGCGGTAGTACCGGAGCCCAATTTGCTGTTTGTCGTTGAGGAGTTCGTACTGGCGGGCGGTCAATTCTTCTAGGGTGGTCACGCCCTTTTGGGCGACCAGTTCCTCGGCCTTTTTCTCGCCCACGCCGTAAATTTGGGTAAAGACCTCCATGGCACGTTTGGTGCGGAGGTCGTCCGCCCCCTCCTCCAAGAGGGGCAAGGTGCCGGTGGCGGTCAAGGTGACCAGTTTCTCGTAAATGGCCGGACCGATGCCGGGGCGGCCCTTGAGCGCCTCCGGCCCCGTGACGGCGGCATCGGGCAGGGCTTCTATGGTTTCCTTGGCTTGCAGGTAGGCGCGGGCCCGCATGGGGTCCTTGCGCCGGCGCATCAGGTAAGCTAAATCATCCATCCATTGAAGGTATTGGGTCTTCTTTGAGGTCATCGTTTTGGTTGATGCGGGTATAGGAACGGTAGGTTTCGGTGTGAGAACGGTGGGTGCCGGTTTAGGTACCGAAACCGGAAAAATTTCAATTTTTTTCTTTTGGGTCCGCCGCCGAGGGCGACGCTTGGACACCATGGGCGACGCTTCCATGGGCGACTGGACTTCCCATACGGAAAATGCGCGGGTTTTCCGGGTGTATTTATGAGGTGGCCCCATTCTTATTGGCCCGTTCTTATATTTTGGCGATATTTTTACAATGCAAGATCCTATACAATCTTTGCGATATGGGGTTGTTCATGGCTACCTACGGTGGACGCTGTAGAAAAGCCATATAAAGCAGTCGCCCTTCATAAGAGTGGGGGAGGGGTGGTGTCCCCCTCCCGGGCCCTTATAGCTTAGCGGTAGAGCACTTCTCTAGTAAGGAAGAGGTCTTGGGTTCAATTCCCAATGAGGGCAAGGACTTGGTACGTTGTACGTATGAGGGAACTTGTCCGAGTGGTCTAAGGAGGTGGACTTAAGACCCACTGCACGTTGTGCGCGAGAGTTCGAACCTCTCAGTTCCCAAACGTTTCGTAAAAAATGTCCTTTTTTTACGACACCGCTGCCGCTGCCGCCGTGGCACTACAGCAGCCGTTGGATTGCTTTGACCAACAAGGAATTGGTCTCTATGTGTTTGAAATCCACCTTGTTGTCACTACCCAGTCGTGCGCCTTTCTGTTTCAAATACTCTACCATGTCATGATGACGATATTCTATGGCGGCGTTCAGCATCGTGGCGCCGAACAAGGATTCGCAGTGGATATTTGCCTGGTGATTTTCCACGAGGTATTGGACCACCTTGGTGTGTCCTCCCACGGCGGCGAGGTAGGCGGGGGTCAGACCAAAGGTATTGAAGGTATCCGGAGGCAGGCCTTGTTGGACGAGGTACTGGACCGTCTCCAGTTTTCCCGCGGCGGCAGCAATATGGACCAACGAATGTCCCAGGTGGCATTCGGTGAATAAGTTACGAGGATGGACAATTTGCTTCACGTCGTCCATGTGGCATTTTCGGATGCAGTCTTCCAATATGCAGTGGTAAGAAATGCGTTGTTTGCAGATGGGACACGGCACGGTCTGCCATTCGGTCCCGTAGTTGGCCAAATATACGTCCATGGATTTCAGGACACACGGGGCGTGAAACCGGTGTTTGCATTGCCGCAGGGCAAAGGGGGGCGTCATCGTATCTAGACATATGGGGCAGTCGTCGTCGGTCATGGTTTTACGTTCACCGTCGTCCTCGTGCTTCGGTGCGATTCAATTTTTACGATGGCGGGAACGCCCAATGCGTCCCCGAGCCAAGTGGTAATTACTCCATGATATCGGCCTCAAAACACACACCATCCACAAATGTGGTAGTTTATGTCGTTTTGTCTAGGTATATATTATATTCGCAACTATGGAGTCATTACACGATATCAAGGATGGCGTTACAAAATTATTACCCAAAGAAGATATTGACCGACTTTTTCATTATCTTCCCAACGGTGCCGACGGAAATTGCTTTTTTTATGCGGTCTCTCAATCCATTTCGCCCATCTACCGCAATCTCCTCCACGGTAAACCCGGCGAAGCTGAAAGTATCCGTGCAGGACTATGCGAGTTCTACAGAATATTTAACCGTGAAGCAAATTACGATTCTGAAAGCTTGATGGGAAAGATTCAAACTTCATTGTATGGTGTCGGCGAGAGACACACGAATGATATGTGCCGTGATAAAACATATGCCGAGGAAACCGATGTATTAGCAACGGCTCTCTATTTAGATATAGAGATTATGGTATTTAGTCATTCCCCGGGTGACCAGAACCATTACTTTATATCTACTTACTACAGTCCGCGCCAAAAAATACGTCCTACTGTCCTTTTACGTCTCAGTGGTGAGCATTATGAGGCCATGATTCCAAAACTTGATTCCACATCCGCCTATTATGGCACGCGCAAATCCCGCATACCGTCACCATCCAAAGAGATGCGCCCTCCTTCACCCAAAGGGTCATTACATGGCACGCGCAAAACCCGTACACCTTCACCCAAAGGGTCATTTTACGGCACGCGCAAAGCCCGTACACCGTCACCCACCGATCCCTTATTAGGTCGTACCATTCGCAAAATGTTCCGTTCCGAGACGACGGGAAAAAAGGAACCTTTTATTGGGACTATTTTGGAATACGACCCTAAGAAAAAATTATATCGCGTGTATTATCCCGACGAAGATGAAGAACAACTCACCAAGAAAGAAATTGAAAAATTTTTGATATGATATCTTTTTTGATTACCTCTTCAAAAGTCCGCGTTGAGGTCAAAGACGTCGCCTTCAATCTTCTTGTTGGCAAGAGCGTACTCGGAGACCCGGTGTTCAAAGAAATTGGTCTTCTTCTCCACGGAAATCATTTCCATCCAATCAAATGGGTTCGTCACATTATAAATCTTTTGGTATCCCATTTGGCTGCATAAACGGTCACAACAATATTTGATATACGTAATCATGCTGTCGGAGCTCATGCCAATCATCCGGCACGGGATGGATTCCGTGATGAATTCTATTTCCACCGCGACGGCCTCCGTCATGATCTCCACGAACCGCTTCTTCGGCACCTTGCGCTTGAGCTTCTTGTACAGCATCACGGCATGCTCCACGTGCAGCGCCTCGTCGCGCGAAATATACTCGTTGGACAGACACAGCCCCGGCAACACGTTCTTACGCTTGATCCAAAAAATGGCCGCAAAACTGGAACTGAAAAAAATCCCCTCCACGATGGCAAACGCGAGCAAGCGCGTGGCGAACGAACTGCGGCCGTCCGAAATCCATTTCCGGGCCCAGTCCGACTTCTTCTTGACACACGGGTAATGCTCCACGGCATGAAACAGCTTCATCTTCTCCTCCGGGTCCTGAATGTACGTGTCAATGGTCAAGCTGTACGTTTGCGAATGCACGTTCTCCATGAAATTTTGAAAGGCGTAAAAGGCGCGCACCTCGGGGGCCTGGATTTCGCCCATGAAACGCAGTGCGAGGTTTTCCACAATGACCCCGTCGCTCGCGGCGAAAAACGCCAACACCATTTTGATGAAATTCTGCTCGTCGTCCGATAATTTCTTCCAATCCGCCAGGTCTTTGCTGAAATCAATGTCCTCCGCCTTCCAGAACGAATCCACCGACTTTTGGTACAGCGCCCAGACGTCGTCGTGACGGATGGGAAACATGACAAACCGGTTCTCGTCGGGTTGGAGCAGGGGCTCCACCTCGCGTTCGCGGCGGACGGGGGTGTTTCCCTCGCCGTCCGATTTGCCAAAACTGCTGCTCCGCGGCTTCTTCTCCTCGGGACCCAGAGGGGCGTCGTTTCCGTTGGCTACATGGGTCCCCTCGGTCGGCCGATCTACAAAATGAACGGAAGGGGTGGCCATCGGACCCAATTCATCGGGCAGAATCACGGAAAAATTAGAAGGAGCGACAGAGTCGTTGTTGGACTGGGAGGCGGACATGTTGGCTAAATAATATAACCCGGCTATTTTTATGCTTTTTTGGGCGGGTGCCTCTCGGCGGCACCTATCCCGAAATATTTTATGGGGATATAAGCTTACAGATGCCCATAAAAAGACCGTCCAAATCAAGGTCGCGGGGCAAAACCCCCGGGTTCTATATACCAGTTTAGGAGGGGTATTTCACGCCGACCATCATGTACGATGCTTCTAATGTCTTTGATTTGTTTGACCCGACGTCCGAGCTGGGTATGCTAGGCAACCGAACCGCGGGGCGTGGTCGTGGGCGCAAGGGAAAAAAACAGACAGAAAAGGATATTATGAAAGAGTACATGATGGATCACCCGGCAAAACCTTCTCCATGGTTGCAGCAACGTAAAATATATGAAAATATGCAGTATTTGTCGGCCAATGAACGCGAACAATTTGAGAAAAAATTCACCAAGCCCAAGAACCCGAGTCAGAAGAAGCTGGCGGCCTATTTGAACGACCCCTCCCGGAAAATCGTCATTTCTACGGGGCCGGCGGGCACGGGCAAGACCCTCTTTTCCACGCAATCGGCCATCCGGGGCCTCTTGACCGGCACCTACGATAAGATTATCTTCACCCGTCCGTCGGTCAGTGTGGACGAGGAACTGGGATTTTTACCGGGAACTTTAGAAGAAAAAATGGCGCCCTGGATGCGCCCCCTCTACGACATTTTGCACGCCCACATTACGCCCAAGGAGACGGCGCAATTGATAGAAGACAAGGTGATTGAGATTTGCCCCCTGGGCTTCATGCGCGGCCGGACCTTCAAAAACTGCTGCATTGTGGCCGACGAAATGCAGAATTGCAGCCTGTCGCAGATGAAACTGATTCTGACGCGCATCGGCGAAAATACGCGGCTCTTTATCACGGGGGATTTAGAACAGTGTGACCGGCTGGGAGAACGCAACGGTCTGGAAGATTTCCTGGAAAAGATTCGCAAACGGCGGTCCAACAGTATTTCCAGTGTGGAATTTGAGATATGTGATGTGGAACGCGAGAATGTGGTCAAAGAAGTCTTGGAGATTTACGCCGCTGCGGAACTGGAAGCCCGGACCATGTACCAAGAACTGAGTTCTACCTCGGGGTCCGAACCAGACACGGAAGAGGCCGACACGGAGAGTTCCGAGGCAGTGGAAGGTGCCAAGTAGGTGGGCAGGTCATCAAAAAATCCCGTTAATGTATATTGAAGCCGAGGTAGGAACCGATGAAATTTCCAAGCTTCTTGAAAGGTGGCGCGGCCATGCTGGAAAACACCCAAAAGGGGATCCTATACAATCGTTGGGTGTTGTACTTTGTGGTGGTGGTGACGTTTTTCAACTTGGTCACGCACGCCTTGCACGGCAATTTGGTGACCCCTTTGCTCTTCGTCTTGGTCGCTTTAGTGACCTCTTTTTTTAGCAAGAACATGATTATCATCTTGGTCATGGGGATTGGGTTTGCGAATTTGTTGACCTACCAGACCCGGCGCAATCCGTGGTCTGACGAGGTCGGGACCGAGGGCAAGGACAAGGAAGGTATGACCGACCAGGCCGGTATGACCGACGGGGGCGACGGGGCCGACACCGAAGGCGGCGCCGAGGGCACCGAACAAGCACCTAAGACCTCGGCGGACCTGGACGTGGAGAACCCCCTGGGCAAGCCGCTGCCCAATAAGAAGCAATACAAGGACCGCAAGCAGGAGTTTGACTTTATCCGCAAAAAGTACGGCGAGCTGGTCAAAATCCAAGACGAACTCATGAAGAATGTGGGGTCTTTAGAGGGTTCCATGGCCAACATGGACCACTTGGTCTCCGACGTCAAGAAGAATCTGGATTCCATCAAGGGGTCGCTGCCGTCGGCTGAGGCTTCCTCGTAGAATAGGTGCGGTGACCATGGCCATGACCGTGGCCGAATGTCCAGATGATGTATAGGATCAACCAACTACATATCATCATAGTATAGTAACTGTTTCCATGAAACCCCTAGAAAAAGGTCTCGGAATTGGGTTCGCGTTGGTCATTTTAACCATCTTGGTGTATCATGTCTTTCGGGACCGGGACCAGAAAAAAGAGCAGGAGGCGGCGGCCGTGGCGACCGCGACAGCTACCCCGCCGCCGCCGCCGCCTACCAAGATGGACTACTTGCCGGTCCAAGAAAACTTTGCCATGTTTCGCAGTAAAAGCGACGAGGACGATTGCCATTTCCTGCCGGATGCGCCGCGGTGCAAGATGGCGGCCCACGCCGCCCCCTACGACAGCGCAGCGGCCGCGGGTCAAGAAGGGTTCACCGAAGGCATGGCCTCCCTGGGCGATTTCAGCGCGTTCTTGAATATTCTCTTGGAAATGTTGTGGTTGGTTGTCTACATCTTGATCACGTTGCCCGAACACATCTTGGCATTTGCCGAAGGCTCCATCTGGCTCATCTTGGCCGGATTGGACGTTTTCATAGAAATCATCTATGACCTTTCGCTCACGTTTTACGATTTGATACTGCTCTTTTCGGACATTACCCGGTGTGGCTTGACCTGGTCAGAGAACCTGCCAACCTGCCTGCTATGGTACCTCGTGGACGTCTTCATCTACCTCTTGGTCATGGTATTTATTTGGTTGCCCATCATGATTATACGCATTTTCACGTTTGGCACCGTAGACGTCAACCCCATGTATCTGTTTCTTTTCGGCGTCAAAGGCTACCCCGATGTGGACCAAGGGTACATTAAAGAGGACGGTATTTTAGCTAAAATGAGCCATATGTGCTACCGGTACACCGGATACGAATTCATACATTTCCCCGATTTTATCCTGAACAAATGCTATTCGTGCGACATCGTGGGCGATCTCCTCAATTTATTCAGCGACGTAACGACCGGGGTGCTGCGGGTCATGGAATACTTCTACCGCGATGTGGGCCACGCCATCCCGCTCTTCTGGCACGCCAGCTACTTGGACATGCTGTTCAATCCCCCCGGTCCGGGGCAATTCCCTCAGGGTCCTCCTTTGGGGGGTGGGCTGGAGAAGTACCGACCGCCGCCGGTGCCACCACGACTGGCGGGGGCCAAGGCCCCCGAGGTGAACCACGAATGAGCCGTCCTAACCAACGAATGTATATGATCCTATACCTTGGTTGGTGGTGTGGGTACAGAGGGATTCTACACGTTCTTGTGGTGGTTTTCACCTAACAGTGTACGGAATCAAAAAAAACGACACGTATCTGATCCTATACATGTCGTTCAGGGGACGTCTACCGCTTCCAATTCTTGCCGCAATCCAGGCACGTAATGAAGATGGTCATTTGCTCATCCGCCGACCGCGTCGCCATCTCGTAATAAATGGTCTTTTTGGATTTGCACCGGCTGCATGTGTACATGTCGGTACTCGCCTGGATGTTGGAATTCAGCTTGGACGCGTCCCGCATCATCTTGCGCTCAATAATCTCCTTCCACTTGCCCGGGTTCATCTCGTGATGACTCATGAAGGCCACTTGTTGGGGGGCCAGTTCGCCTGTACACAACTTATCCACCAGTTCGGGCTCCTTCAGATTATGGTACACGCTACGCACCCGGTCCATGTAAATATGCACAAAACTCGGGTTGTCCCATTTTTTCACAATATTGCGCCGGTCCGCCTCGCGAATGGCGTAGTTATACACCCCCTTTTCTAAATTACCCATGAGCGTGGGATTAGGTCCTTCCGGGCCTTCCGGGCCCGCAGGGCCCTTATCGGGGTGTAGGACCAACTGCACCAATTTTGCCCGTATGTTGGTGCGGAATGTGTCGGGGTCGGCAATATGATAATGCATGGTGCGTATGGTTCAATAAGGGGGTTATCAATACAACGCAGGAGGATTTTATGCACTTTTAGACACTGTCGTCGTGGACTCGGCCGACGAATCAATTTTTTGTTGCTGACAGGACGGAGAACGGCGCTCCCCCGCAGGAAGGGGATCCTCGGGCACAAAGGTCCACGTGGGGACATCGTAATGACACGTATATCGGTTCGCCCGCGTATACGAAAATACCCAGGTTCCCTTCTTCTCGGAAGTTGGCAACATGCTCTGTACCGGTGAACGTTGTTCAAGGGTGTCTAGGATCTTGTCAACCGTTTTCGTGTTCTTCACCCTCCGGATCAATTTTCTTGGCCAGGTCGCCTCGTCCACCTTTGCCACACCGGCAAAGGCGTCAAGCAAAATACTCCTCCTCCGCCAATTCGTCCTGCAGTACCGGGGTGGCATTCGGCTCTTCGCTCACCATCGTTGGTTCCTTCCGAGCCCTTCTCGCGGTAGCGGCGGCGGCTTTCTTGGGTGCGGCCGAGGCCGGTCCTCCCGTCTTCTTGGACCGGGTTACCGGCGCTTTCTTGGTCTTCGGGGCCGCCTTCTTTTTGGGCCGTGGCCGGTCGTCGGAATCGTCGCTAAAGCTGGCCGACTCCTCCTCTTCGTCGTCATCGTCCTCGTCGTCGTCGTCGTCGTCGTCCACAATGAAATCGTCCTTCACATATCCCTGCTTGGTGAATTTGGTATGGGGGTCCGCCATGATACGTTTCTCCTCCTCGGTCTCCGATTCCCCCGCCTCCCCTTCGTCGGCCGCCGTCAAATCCTCAAACCCCCCGAACAATTTCTCATAGATGGCCTTCCAATCTTTCAACGGCAAATCGGTCACCTCGCCCCCCTCGCGCTTGTTCACCAACAAACAGCTGCCGAAAAAGAGGACATTGTCCACCGGGGGCGGGAAATCGTACTTGTTTTCTTGTCCTGCCTTGCCCTTGGTCTTGCCGTACAAATGAATTCTATAGGATCCCATACTGAATACATGATGCAACGCGAAATCGGTGGGTGTCTTGAATCCCGCCTTCTTGTACAATATGTCCTCTTCGTAGGTCTTGGTAGCCAACGGCTTCACCGTGCCCGTGCGATCCACGATCAAGAGGGTAGGCATGTTATTCTTGGTACTGGTTACGTTATGATCCCGGCAAAGGTTTAAGTCTTTTTCGTGCATTAGACCAGTGCAAACGGAAAATCTAGCCGTATTGTAGACATGAATCGTACACGGCGGCATCAGAGCAGCGGCGGCCGACAAAATCGTATGCGACACACCGTGCGCCTTCGGCGCTCTTGGCGAGCAAGCGGGGGGGCGATTCCCGTCTCATTGATCATCAGTACTTCCACCACCGTGCTGTCTTTATTGATCAAATATTTTGGAACTTTTATACACTGGGCAGAAATGTCCAATAGACGCATTGATGAGTACAATACCTTGGCGAGATTGAAGGCCCATCTTTTTTCTAAATCGGTGTCCAAGGACCCGGTCAAGGCCCCGGCCAAGGACCCGGCCAAGGACCCGGCCAAGCCCCCTCCGGGTCCTGTCAAGAAGGGTTGAATGGTTCCAGGCGTTTGAACCCACGGCCGAGTAACTGCCCATCAAGATATATGTCCCCCTCATGAATCTCTTGGTACAACTGTTGGTATATGTCGGCATCGTACTGTTGGCACACCATTTTTACCGATACGTTCAGTCCGCGTTTACCACGCCGAAACGCGTGAACCGCCATCAACTCCATGAGAAAAAATACCAAGAAATCTTGGACGAACTGCAGCAGCTAAAGCAGGTGGGGCCGGGCCCGGTGCCGCGGTCAGAGGACCCCGAACAGGGCCCGGCTCCGGGCTTGGAACCGGGCCTGGACCCCGAACAAAAACATTACCTAAAGCAGGCCCTCCTGGAGGCATTTTAGGGCCCCGGCCCGCACCCCTGGCCGCGAACAAACATAAAGCCATCCCTCCTAAGGAAGGTATAGGATCATGACCCCCGATTCCATGTCATCGTTGATTGCGGCTAAACTCCGGCAGTTGCCCCCGATTGAGCTTTCCTATGAGACGTATTCCTCTCATAGGAAATCACCTACCTTGAATGAACAGTACCAGGTCGGTCTTTTGATTCCTAAATCCAAGAAATACATTGCGTGGTTCACGTTTTTAGGCGAGGACGACGTGTGTATTCTATTGGAACTCAATCGGGAAAAACAAGTGGTCAGTCATCGGATCGTCCACGCCGAATTTGACGCGGAGGCTCCCCATCTCGCTTTAGGCACCTTTTTTTACGGTTCACTGGTCCACGAGAATTATACTGTACCTGAGACGGCCTCCCCCCGGATGCTCTTTGTGGTGGAAGACATCCTCATCTATCAATCGGTTTCTTTGCGGAAACTTTGTTACGGGGACTGTTTAGGCATCTTGCATGAATTGCTTTGTAGACCCGGGTACTTGCACGGTCGCGCCGGTAGCGACCTTTTCCCTGCCCCCTCCAACTTGCCCCGCATCGGGTTCGTCTTGCCCGTCCTGTTTCCGAGAGGGGGGTCGGTCGCGGCCGCCATGGAAACGGCCGGGTACCCGGTGCACCATATCCAATACCGTTCGTTGACCCATCAAGTACCTTATATCAATCAACCTGTAGGCGTAGCCGATACGGACCTGAGTGCGGGCCTGGGCCTGGCCCCGACCACTCCCGTTCCTTGCCCACCCTTACCGGCGGCCTCATCTTCTGTGCGGCCACCGCCGCCACGTGGCGGCGGTCTGTACAAGGAACCGTCGGGCAAGGAACGGGCTGTGTTTCGGGTGACGGCCGAACTCGCGTCGGACATGTATGTGTTGGAGCATCTCACCGGCCAATATGTGACCGACGTTGCCTATATTCCGAATTACAAGACCAGTGTGTTTATGAATTCTCTGTTTCGGAACATCAAAGAAAACCGGTGTTTAGACGCCACGGAAGAGAGCGACGACGAGGACGATTTCCTAGACATTCGCGCGGACAAGTACGTGGACACGACCCGACAACTCAGGATGGAGTGCGTGTACCATAGAAAGTTCCGACGCTGGATTCCGTTGCGCGTGGTGTCTTGACGCAAGCGGGATGAGCTAAATTCGCGGGCTATATTATAACGGTATTCCGAGCCATGTACTTTCAAAATTATTTTGTGGAATTCTTCGGGACCATGTTCTTCGTGTACATTATTTTAGCCACAGGCAACCCCCTGGCCATCGGGGCGGCCTTGGCGTTGGTCGTGCTGTTGACGCGCAACATCTCGGGGGGCTTCATGAATCCCGTGACGACCCTGGTGATGACCTCGGCCGGTCAGTTGCCGTCGTCGGAGGTGATTCCTTACTGTTTAGCCCAGGTGTTTGGAGGGCTGATTGCCTTGGAGATTTACAAGCATGTGAATGCGTACAACGGGGGACCGACGCTGGCCCCGTCGGGTGGTCACGCCAAGAAGTAAACCCGTTCTTACCGACATAAACGGTTCGTGTTATCTGTTATTTAGTAGAGATACCATGAACGATTTCGCCATTGGTGTCAATTTTCCCCCCGACTGTAACAACTATGTGATGGAAAGTATCTTCACGGACGGCGACGCGTGCGACGGGTCGTGGTCGGGGCGGTTTGAACCGTTTGGTATCCGGGCCTACATGTGCCATCCTACCGTGTTCCGCGGCACCCTTCAACCGGTGTCGCTGAATCATGGCGACATGATGCTGTTCTTGGTCGGCCGGATTTTCAATTTGGACGACCTGTGGAATTCGTACAACCCCGACCGTGCCAAGAACGGTACCGCTGGCGCTTCCGCCTCCGCTGGTGCTGGTGCTGATCCTACCGCTACCGAAACGTCTAAATTGGTCCTCCTGTTCAAATTATACCGTACCTACGGCATAGACTATCTCTTGCAGTTGCTGGACGGGGTCTTTACCATGGTCCTGGTGGACCAACGCGTGGACCAAGATCAGACGCGCATGTACGTGGTGAGCGATTCCATGGGGGCCCTTCCGCTCTACGTCTCGGTTCACTACCAGTCCGAGGGAGACATGTACATGTTTTCCACCCAACGGATGGTGGGTCTGGGGGAAAACACCGTCATGATGCCGATGGGCACGTACCAGATGTATACGCTGCCGCACATCATCCGGGCCAAATGGGTACTGAGTGACACCCATCAGTACCACCATTTAGGACGAAGCGGGGGGTTTCCGGTCCTTCCCGACCCCGCCACGGGGGGGATTACCAACAACGAGCGCGACACCATCCGAAACATGCTCCTATACCGTCTTCAGGTGGGGATTGAAAAGCGCCTCGCGTCGCAGCCGGAACTGACGCAAGTGATATGCATGGGCCTGGCCGAACTACCGGACGACCCGGAATTTTATCTGTTGTGTCGGGTACTGACCGACATTTGTACGCGGCGCAATCTGATCCTGACTTGCCATATTCCGGTGCCGACTGTTGTCCGACCCGAGGACCCTCCGTTGGGCGATTCCGACCATTGGGCCCGCCTGACCCGCGAACTGTGCGATTGTACAACGGGTACCACCCAAGTCTTCATGTCGTCGTTCATCATGAACAACGAAAAGGCCATTGTGTCTTACGTTTCGGAACAGAAAGACCGGGAGTATTCGCATCCGAGTATCCAGTATGATTACGAATTTCGGAATGAGGTGGAGCATCTTGCCGAAAGACAGTTGATTCCGTACATTGTGGAACCCATGAAACGGCACGATATCTTGGTGGAATTCCCCCTGTTGGAGGCGTCGTGGCTGGACCTGTACTTGTCTCTGGGGGGCAAATTCCGGTTTGATTGTACCATGGAAACGCTGTTGACGGTGGATGCCGCCTTGTGAGGGAGCGGGCAATTGGTCTCGGTAAATGTCCAGACACAACATATAGTTGCGTGATCCCCCTCCATCGGCCCTTATCATACCTACGGTCATGTCCAATATTTTACTCATTGACGAGCAAGAAGCCACGGGCAAAATCAACATTGACGATTTGTACGAGACCAACATGCGACGGGACCAGCGACAACTGTCCCTCTTTAACAAAATCCTGAACCGAGTGCATAAGCGCATCAACACCACCTCCCGTCTGAAACGCAATGAGAAATTCGTCTGGTTCACGGTGCCGGAATTTCTGTTCGGTGAACCGACCTACGACCAAGGCGACTGCATTGCGTATTTGGTGGCCAAGTTGGTGGACAACGGGTTCCGGGTCCAGTACATGCACCCCCATACGCTATTTATTGGGTGGGAACACTGGGTACCGTCGTACGTACGCAACGAAATCAAGCGCAAGACGGGCAAAATCATCAACGAAAAAGGTCAAGTGGTCGGCGATACCAAGGCGGATCCGGACGCCAACGGAGCAGCGGACCCCACGGCGGCCATCATGAATACGGGGCCTGGCCCGGGCCCTGGTCATGGGGCTGGACCTGCGGCGAAACAATATACTCCGATTGACAATTACAAACCGGCGGGGATTGTGTACAATCCGGAAATTTTTGAAAAACTGGAAAAGAAGATTACCCTCCACCGATAAGACGTCAGTCAACCCTTTGCGGTAAGACGTCAGTCAACCCCCCACGCGGTAAGACGTCAGTCAACCCCCTGTGGTAAGGCGAGACGTCAGTCAACCCAACCCCTTGCGGACAACCCGGACATTTTCATTGTCCGAGTTGTACAAATGAATGTATGTGATCCATCCGGAACGCGTACTGAAACGAGTACCGAAACGCGCGCCCCGATAAAACATTTGGTCCTGTCCAGTGGCGTCATTTACGGATTCACCTTTTATGGTCTGTTGAAACGTCTGCACCAAGCGTCGTGGTTCAACATGCACGACATTGAGACGATTCACTCAACCTCGGCGGGTACCATCATCGGCACCATTCTCTCCGTGTGGTGCATCCAAGAGGGGTCAGATATCCATGACCCGACGAAAGGAACGGAGGCCTACGACTGGGCGACCCTGGACAATTACTTGGTGGGCCGACCCTGGCACACGGTCTTTCATTTTTCGCTGGATACGGTACTTCAGACCTACCAAAACTGCGGCATGTTCACGGTGAAAGCCATAGAGGACATGTTGCGTCCGGTTTTTGCCGCGCGCGACCTGGACCTGGACACCCTCACCATGCGGGAATTCTATGAAGCGACGGGCATAGAACACCATTTTTTCACGGTCAATTTGACCCATTTTCAGACGGTGGATTTGTCGCATCATACGCACCCGGAATGGCGGGTCCTGGACGCGGTCTATGCGTCGGCATGCGCCCCGGTGCTGTTTGCGCCGTACCAGTCGCCGCAGGACCACAGTTGGTACGTGGACGGTGCCTTCTTGGTCAACTATCCGATAGAACCCTGTTTGGCTTGGTGCGACGCCCACCAGCGCCCCCGGAACACCGTACTGGGCGTGAATATATGTATGAATTTTGATGCCTCGGGGCAGGATACATCGTCCCCCCGTCCCGGCATGACCTTGTTGGAATATTTTAATCTCCTGACCAAAAATATTCTGAATAAGATTTGTCATAACCCCGTCACCCTGGACCCGAGCAACAACGTCGTACCCTGGGAAGTCCATATCCACCCTTATACCCGCATGAACGATTTCGTCACGGTGTGTTATTCTAAAGACGAGCGACAACGGCTCATAGATTTAGGCGCCGAACACGCCGAACAACTTATGGCGCGGTCCGACCGCCCATTTACAACTTGTTCATGAAATCGTCCAGATTGGTGGCGTTGATCTTGGCGTCAAATTCCACCTGGGTACCGTTCTGCACGAAAATCAGGGTCGGGTAGTGTTGGATATTGTACCGCTTGACGGCCTCCTTCACCTCCGGGTCGTCGGTGTTGGTGCAGTTGATGCCGGTGCTGCCCCCCACGCATGTGACCGTGTATCCCCGAATGACCTGCTGGTCGTACTTTTGCACAAACGCTTGCCAGTCGGGCTTGGCCTTGACGCAGTGCGGGCACCAATCCACGTTGAAGAACATGACATCCAGGGTGCCGTTGTCAAACGTATTCATGGTACCCGCGACCCCGTTACCGGTGGCACCTCCCGACGAGGGGGCGTTGGCCACGTTGGCCTTCTTTTTATCTAAAGCGGACTGGTTGTACTGATAATACACGTAAATTCCCACGGCGATGAAGAGCAGCAACAACACAACCACGACGATTTTAGACGCCGCCCCGCCCTGCTGCATGGCATTCAACATTCCTCCCAACATTTTTCCTCGCGATCTAGCCATGTCTCAACGAATGTCTCTATACCTTCTAGACAGAATTTCGTCGTCGTCGTCGCCGTCTCCGCCGTCGTAGCCAATGACAAGTATAGGATCCTAAGCCGGGCGAATTTCCAAGACGCATTTTTGTTTCCGACCGTTGTACGGGATGACGCACCCGGTTTCCCCGGCCACCCCGCCCGTCGTCGCCCCCGTGGAACACCGGGCTCGGAAGTTTTCGTAGGTGTCGCGTACGTCTTGGTACGTCAAGGCCGATTTTTTCCCCAGCATGGTGTTGACCACCTCGTGCAAATCGTAGATATACCGGGAAAAGGTGTCGCGGGAGGCCATGTGTTTTTGTTCTAAAGGAAGTCGGGCAAAGTTTTTGACCAAGTTTTTCCGGCATTTCCCGCAGGGCAACACGTGGCGCAAATTTAGAACAAACGCACGGTAACGCCGTTTTTCCGTGGCGGTCGGCTCCACCGGGTAATTGAAACTGATGCAATGAAGCATGTGCCAGGTAGGGGGACCCCATATAGCCGTCATCATACCGTTGTTGGAATGGTAGTCGTCGCGGTGGTACTTGCGCTGAGTCCTTCCCTGAGTCTTTCCCTGAGTCCTTCCCGGGGTCGTTCCTGCTATGATGCGTGGATCCACGACGATGGAACTGCCGCCGCCCCGTTGATAAATCTTCTTGGTACGACGTTTATGATCTCTTGGACTATCCACCCGCATGATGATTGGTGCTCCTATACAATGTGGATATTTAGTTTATCGGTTTACAGTATAGGCGGAGAGGGTCGTTACCAATGCAAACAGGGACCACCATGACTCCGAAGAACCAGACGAATAAAAAACCCGTGGGGGGACCGCAACCCGGCGATAGCGGACAGGGTCGGGCACAGGGTGCCCGTGGCACCGGCGAAAAGCGCACCGTAAGGTTCAATCTGGATGACACAAAAGGTGATTTTCGTGAAGGATACGCCAGTAACGACACAGCAGGAGACGAACGCATCCCCTTCTGGACCACCAACCCCAATGTCCTGTTGGACAGCCGCACCATGCTGGAATTTTATCCCGTGGATTCCATGTCCTTTACCCAAAAACTCAACGCCCTGACCCGCGCCGTCTTGGTCATTCTGCTCATTTCCCTTTTTATCACGCAGCACCCCGTCCGCATCCTGTTCATCGGCATCCTGTGCCTGACCAGCATCTGGGGCATGTACGAATATTATCGGCCCAGGTGGGAAGAAGGGCTGGCGAACCCCGACCCCGACGACGCCGCCGGTTTAGACGTTTTGTCGGCGTCGGGCGCCGAAAGCGCCACCCTCGGCGGCCTCCCGGTGTACCAACAACCCACCCCCGAAAACCCCTTTAGTAATGTTCTAGTTTCTGATTACGACAACAACCCCCATAAATTGCCCGCGCCCCCCGCCTCCAATCCCACCGTCCAAGAACTCATCACCCAGAACGTGGTCCGGACGGTGCAACAGGCCAACCCCACCCAACCCGACATCAGCGAGAAACTCTTCCGCGATCTCAACGAACAGCTTACCTTTGAGCAGTCCATGCGCCCGTTTGTGTCCAACCCAGCCACGACCATTCCCAACGACCAAGGCGCCTTTGCCCAGTTTTGTTACGGGGACATGATTTCCTGCAAGGAAGGCAACATGTTCGCCTGTGGCCGCAACACCAACCATTACACGAATTACTGAGAGGGGGTCCAAGGGAACGTATAGGATCCACCCGGTCAACTTGCCTGTGTGCTTTTTTCGTGCCCCACATATATAGAGTGGTTCACCAACATGCAATATTCAGATTATTATTTCAATCAAAATGACCGTATTGGCGCGGACCGAGTGGACAATACCCAACAGAACTTGCAAAATACCCGGTTCGCCAACCACATGTTGGCCAACTACTTCAGCGAGAGCATCACGTCGGCCGAAATCCAGTTTGCCACGTCGCAGCCCAGCATGATTCTGAGCGGCACGGCCAACGGTGACGGTCTGAACGGACAGGTGGTGGACTACGATTCCCAGCTTCTGATCCGCACGGAGCAGTCCCGGCCTTTAGAGAAACTGTCGCTGAATTCGCGCCCCTTTGTCACCATCCCCTATTTAGGCAGAGGGACGTGCAACCCCGACACGGAGTCCCAGTTGCTGCAGGGCGAGTCGGTGTTTGAGAAGAAGGGCGTCTCTACCATCATGGACAAGAGCTTCATGGATTACACGCTGTACCCGGTGGACGACCACATGCGCAAGCACATGGATACGGCCGCGCACGTGGACCCCGAGGCTACTGCGTTAGAGGGCTGGGTGCGTGGCGGCGTCCAGACCCGGGCCATGGGTTCAGCGTAGCTACCCGGCCCGTTTAGGGCCGGATCAGCGTAAAATCTCGGGAGTGTATATAGAATCATGTCTCCTTTGGCTGGTGCTCCGTTTTCGGGTGGAAAGTCGCGTCGTCGGGAATCCAAGAAGGGTGGTAAGAGCGCTCGCAAGAGTGCGCGTAAGAGCGCGCGCCGCACGCAGCGCAAGGGCGCCCGCAAGGCGAAGAAGAACTAAAAACCATATACAGTGATCATCATATACCTTGGTTAGTATATGACGATGACGACGACCCGGCGGCCCTACCCGCGTTCCCTTCAGGTGCATTACACCAACGACCAGCAGTACCGCGAATGTCTGCGGGTCGTTTCAGGGGCCGAATCTCTGGGTATCGTCCCCCATGGTACCGAGGGCGTGGACGAGGTCACGCGCGACGAATGGGATTTTGATGCGGACGCCATGACGGCCCTCCTAGATACTGTATATGAGGCTACCTGCAAGGTTCCCGCGTTCCAGTCTCTGTATCTGCGGGCGGCGGCAAAGATGATGTCCGACGACCCCCAAATCGGCTTGGCGGTGCTGTTTTCTTACGATTATTTTTCGCTGTTTCATGCCTGCATATGTGAATTGCTGAACGGAGGTAGTCAAAGCATGGCCATGACGGTCTTGGAACAGAAATTGACGCCGCGGCGGGCGTAAAGGGGTTATTCCCAGATAAAGTCCCCCGGCAGGGACCATTGTAGGATCAATTTGCCCGTCTTGCCTTGGTAGGTAAACGCATACTCATGCTTGATGGCCAATGCAAACAGTTGCGATTCTTGGTTGAACGACGTCATGGGCTTCATGGGCTGGGGACGTGTAATATCCGTCAGCACAAATCCGTCGGGTACATGGATGCACTTGTCCTCCGCGTCCACAAAAGACAACACGGCGGCAAACGGGTTGCCACTCATATACAGTTTCATCCAACAGTTGTCATTCAAGGGCGTCTTGCGGTACCGGTACCGGTCGGTACCGACCGGTTGTTGGAAAGAAAAAGGGGCGTTTGTCGCGGGTTCGGACATTTACTTGTAGCATACATAAGATTTTATATGTTTGTGTACACCGAATAACATTTATGGGTGTAAAAATTGATTGGCATGTACAAGCAAGGTACATACCATATTACAAAAACCCATCATGTATAAATTACGCGACAGGATTGACCCCACGCGACTGGACAGCTACAACTTGTCGCAGAACCCGGCGCCGGCGGCGGTGGCGTGGTTAGAAGAACATCCCAAATACATAGACTGGCACGGCTTGTCGCGAAACCCCCATGCCATGCATATTTTGAAGCGGCATCCTGACCGCATAGACTGGTACCACATGTCGGTGAATCCGGCCGCCCTGGACCTCCTGGAACAGCACCCCGACAAAATAGACTTGTACATGTTGTCTAGAAATCCGGGGGTGACGCCCCAACCGAAAAAACACGGAGTCCACCTGGAGGAAACGACCCCCGAAGAAATCGCCGACTGGAATCAGGATCAGTGGAATCAGGACCAGTGGGAGGCATTGTCCAAGCATCCGGATATTTTCGTCTACGACTACGATGCCATGCGGATAACCAAAGCCCCTTTGCACCAAGAACTTGTCCAGGTCCTATTTCATCCCGACAATCTGCATATGTTTGACGGCTGGGGGGTTTGGCTGCGATTGACCCCCTGTCCACCTCTGCCACTCTGACCTTCTGTCCCTCTTTTTTTTGGGTGTAAATATCGCCAGGTATAATAGAAAGATATGGCCTCTACGCGCAGCAAAAATACGCCGGGAAATTACGCCTTGGAACAGTCCTGTTTGTCCAACGCCCGGCACTACGAAACATACGTGGGCTACAATTTCCACGAGCAAACGTGTTACGCCGGGCAAGGCTTGTTGCCGGGGCGGTACCCCCTCCAGCTCTTCCGCGACAATTGCGACGTGGAGTCTGAACTGCTGGGCATCGGGTCCACCAACCTGGTGACCCCCCGGGACCCCCAGTACACGGGTCCTCAAGGCCAACCGCCGATTCGGGGACTGCCGGTGGCGTCCATCGTGCCGGCGCCGGCCAAACCTATCCTGCCTGAACCTTTAGCCGTTTCCACGAACCAACGGTATCACGCTTGAACCCGTATCCACCCACCTACCCAATCCATCTATAGGATCCGAACCAGGGATCCCATAGATACAAATGCGTCCTTCGGGAATCGAACCCGAAGCTCAGCCTTGGAAGGGCTGCATGTTACCACTACACCAAGAACGCTCAAGGTATATAGGCGCGCCCTCTTTAAGTAGGTTTTTTGGGTGAACCTACCCCGACCCCCGACCCGTCCTCCGTCCTTTTACAGGTACGGGATGTAACTGAAGGTATTGGATTCGTAGATGGTGGCCCGGAACACGTCGTTGTAGCCCTCCACGTAGACCGTGTCCTGGTTCATGAGTTCGTCGCACCCATATTCGTTGACGCAGTTGCGTCCCCGCACTTTCACCGGCAACTTGGTGTTCACGGCGCCGGTATTGGACATCGTGTAATACTGGTACTTGTCGCGTCCGTTCAGGACCCGGCGCCCAAACAGCGGCAGGATCATGGGGTCCCGGAACGACGTGTCTTCCGTCCGGTCCGCGCGTTCACGCGTGAGCAGACCAATTTGCGAAAAGTCGGGGCTGTACCCCCGGGTGCGCATGTTGATGGGCAGCCCGGTCCCGGCCCTGCCGACTCCGCCGGGCCCCACCATGCCACCACATGTGGCGCTGTTGCAGGTAGCCGATCCACCGTCACCCCCCGTCACCATGGGCAGACCCCGGATGTCCCCCGAATCCGGGGGGAAATACACGCCGTCGCTCTTCAGGGGCGGCGACAGCGGGTCCCCGTAAGGGTTGGTCCGGGTAGAGACGGGGGCGACCAAGACGCTGGGCAAGCCCAGCCCTGGTTCGGCACGACGCGTAGGCGTCTTGACCGGACCTGTCCCTGCCCCCACCCCCATATGCAGCGAGATCAAATACGCAATCACGCCAATCAACGCCAGAATGACCAAGACCAGCCCCCACTGTGTGGAACCTCCTTCCGACCCGGCCACCGCTCCCCCCACTAGCGCAGAAGCACCTCCCGTCATGGCCTTGGCCCGGTGCAAGGAAACTATAGGATCTTTTTTACGCAGACTGCCCCGAAAGCGCGCATGCCCCGTTTTACCATATGAGCCACCCCCCTTGGGCATGTTCTATACGAACTGCCGAGAAAAAGGAGGCCACGATGATCTAATGGTACACGCGCCGCGTCCGGTTTTTCTTGGTCGTATTGTTGCGCTTGCTGCGTCCCCCCTTCTTGGACTTGCCCCCTTTCTTCATCTTTTTGCCCACCCCGGGCTTCTTCTTGGCGGGCGTCGCCGCTTTGTTAGAGGCCATGTGTATCTCGGGGACATAGCCCCCTTTGCTCGCGTACAACGCCATGTTCCCTCCCAAACCATGGGGCGTGCCGTAAGGGTAGGCGCTCTTCAACAACGACGATGCATCAGCACCTGGGGACACGTCCACCACGGTAGAAACTCCGGTACCACCCGACATGTCAGTATATATTGATGCCTCAAATAAATAGACCCGGGACAAAATGGGCCCGAAACGTCTCCATGTGGAACCGCCACTGCCCCTCGTGGCCATAATGCTCGTACGAATCCCGACCGTCTTCCACCGCCATCATGGGCGAAATCAGCGCCCGTTTAAGACCCGGGCATTTGCTGATGGTCCAATCCGGGCTAAACGGGTGGTCCGGGTCGTCTATGTGCCGGTCCGCGTACCCGTAACCGTAGGTGCTCAAGATACGCCGGGCCCCCGAACGCGACAGCATGTACATGTGGACCCCCCACTGGTCGTCCGGGTAATCGTGGTACGTGTACGGACGGCCCGGGAAATCCCCCATCTGTGCGTGCCCCGCCATCCACGCCTCCACCTTGCACGTTTTCATGTACCCCAAGAGCAAGACATCCACGGCCATTTCGTCGCATTCCCGCATGATATCTGGCAATTCGTGCGGCAAGGTCCGGTTCACCAAAATATCGTCTTCGCAAAAAATACCGTAGGACGCGTCGCTATCCAAAAACCGCTGAATCATGTCTAAATGTCCGTAGGTGACCGACCACAGACGTTGGATACTGAGCGAATTGTTCCGCCCCTCGCGGTTCAAAATACGCGGGTTCGTGAACGAGACGCCCGGATAAATAGACAGCGGCATGCCCAGCTTCCGAAACCGTTCCGTCATGCTCGCATGTTTGACCGGATTATTGTAACATAGACACTGGGCGTAACATCCGGTTACCGGCCCACTCGGCGGCGGTGTTACAGCCACGTCCGCATCCAGGTTCGCATCCAGAGAAGCATCCATCATCCTCCATCCGGGCCGAATCATGTCGTCAGCGCGTAACGGCGGGTTTTTCGTCGTCCAATTGCACGGCAGAAACACCATCCGACCCTCCCCCGACATCTGCGCCACCCACAAGTAATCGTTGGTCGGGGTAAACCACACGCTGGGATAGATGACGTGTTCCCGACCCGTATACGTCCGCCGGAAGTAAGCGGCCCACAAACTGAAGGTGCTGTTGGCAATCACCTGAACCTTGGCCAAAGACATGTATAGGATCGTTTCACTGTCGCTCAGCATGTCGGGTACCGGGGTCCATGTGCACCGCGGGAACACGTCACGGAGTTTGCTCACATAGTAATCTTCTACCAGGTTCCGGTCCTGGGCCTGGCACAGGCAGGCCACGGTCGCGGAGGGAGCGCCGACGCCGCCGTCGACTTGGTCCAGCGCCGCATCCAGGGCCCGACCATAGTACCCGCACGGTAGAATGGGGTGAGTATGCTGCAGGTCCAAGTAATCTCCCACCCGCATATGCATGACAATGTCCGGCGGCGGGGCCGACAACGACGCCCGCAACGCGTCTTGCTGGGCGCGGATACCCAGAAAGTCCGCGATGGCGTCCCATTCCGTTTCAAAATAGCGAAAGGACTGGAAATACCCTTGGAGCACGAAAAGGGTCGTCGGGTTGTCTTGGTACGCCAATTCCGCGAGCAATTCCGGATGATACCGGTTGCTGGGTTCCACCAGATGGACCACTTTCAAGCGGGCTTCCAGGGCTCGGCATACGTCGGCCGGTCGGCAGTGGGGCACCAAGGCCCGCAACAGGGCCGACGTCGCGATGAGACCGGACGCGTCCCACTCAAAATAAAAGTCGTGTCCCGATTTTAGCGAAAACGCCATCACCGTACAAATTTGAAACAATTGGTTTCCGAGTCCTCCGTACAATGCATGGGTGATCATTTAGCCGAGTCGGGAAATGTATGGTGATACAATATAGTAGGTCCTAATTTTACGTTCTTTCAATACATAAAGATGGCCGCAATCGTATCTCCTCTGGGAGGGGGTTTGCCCGGAATCTCTCCTAAACAGACCATCAATAACAAAAAAGATAGCGAGCAAACGGCCATCCGTAGCATCCTGCGTCGGGCGTGGAATACCCAATATGCCACGAACAATGTCAACGGCTACGGGCGGGCGATTGGCGAGTTCAAGGCGGTCAACAACATTGGCGACTATTTGAGCCGGCAAAACTACGCCTGCGGCAACATCCCCAACGCGACGCGTCCCAACATTGTCAACTGGGGGACCAGCCTCGGCAGCATCATCAAGCATTGCGATGGTACCGGAGTGCCCTGCTCCAACACCAACACGCGTTTCGTGCCCGATTCCAGTGACTACACCACGTACCGCAAGCAGCGGGCCATCAACCGCAATTACAACGACGCGACCAACGGGGGCGACCAAAACAATGCCTCGTATGTGGCGATGTTGGCTGTGCGCAGATTTTAGGTTTCAAACTCCCCATGAATAGTGTATAGGATCCCGTATACACCATTTTTACTTGCCATCCCCCGCGATGAGTCTACGCGACCCCCAAGAATGGTTGCGCCGGCGAAACACGGGGTCCACGCCCCCCCATGCCGATTCTCGGGCGGTTTACGCCTTGGAACAGAATGACATGGACGACGCCACCGACGACACGGACGACAACGACGACCGTCGTGACACGGACCATAAAGACGTTTCGTACAAATCGCCGCCGACGGCAGAAGAATCCACGCGTTTCGTGGACCAGATTACGATGGAGTATATGATGAACCGTCAGTACCACCGTCAGTATTTAGCCAAAACCAACCACACCAAGTTCCAAGAAATTCAGGATAAAATAGAGACCGTGGACACGTACCAAGAGGAAATTCAGACCATGGTCAAAGAGCTGCTGGCCGATTTCATTGTCAACGGCAATTTCACCAAATACAGCAACGCGCTCAATGCGACCTTTGAGACTTTTTTGGATGCCGCTCTCCGCTTCATAGAAGACCATCCTCCGGTAGACAATGACCGCGACGCCGAGGTGCTGTTCGCGGAGCCCAAGAAGGCCCGTCCTCGTGCTGCGCATGCTACACATGCACGCCGCGGGGCGGTCAAGCACGGTTTTTGAACCGAATCTCCATCAGCGGTACATCCACCTCCGGTGGCTGTTTCGCCACATAGTGCACCAGCTTGGCCCGTTTGGTCATGGCCAACAGCCGTTTCATCTCTGCGTTTTCGGTGAACTTGGTCTCCAGAGCCCGCCGCCGTTCTTGCACGTGTCGCCCCGCATAAAACTGCGGGTCTATCTTGACGGTGGTCGGTCGCAACAACGTCTCCTTCGCCTTGGTCTTGGTTTTTTCGTCTGAACCCTGGGTGCCCCGGTATTTCCCACTCTTGCTGCCGGCGGCCGCGGCCACCGCCACGTCGCGACCAATGCGGTTGCCCGTGTCCAACGTGAACAGCTGGGCAAAATCGCGGTTGGCCTGAGGGGCGCCGTCGTAGAGGAATTTAGACGCTTGGTAGTAATGTTCCACGGACGCGTAGAGGTGTCCATCCAGGCGCAGAGCATGCGCCTCCTCCAGGGTCCAAGTATCGTCCAGTTTGCGGCGCCAGTCGGGGATGGTCTTGAGGTCCTTGTAGTCCACCATCTTGTCTTTGGGGATGGTCTCGCCCGCGCCCTTGCCGGGCAGCGCCGTTTTCTCGCTTTTAGCGAAGAACCGGAAAACGACCGACGTGTCGTACAGGTCCACCGGGGAAATGTTCCCCTCGGTCTCGGTTCCGGACTCCACTGGCTCCGCCCCTTCGTCCGCGCCCTCCGCCAAGTCGTCAGGGGCCCCCGTGTCCGGCTGAATGCCCAATTCCATCTTAAACTGCCGGAAATCGTCAATCAAATAGTAAATCCCGGCATTCTTCTCAATGCACTTGTTGACGACCAGGGTCTTGACGTCGTACGGAATCTCGGCAAACGTGAGGATTTTCTTGTTCTTGTACGAGACCAGATTGTAATGAATGCCGCTGTAGGTCACCATGATGTAGAATAGTGGGGTAAAGCTGCCACGTTTTTCTAAATCACGGTTCACTTCGCCGCAATTGAGCACACTGTGCACGGCCCCTTCGCTGTAACTGCCCTCGGAAAAGATGATGATTTTGACATTGAGCGCCTTTTCCAGGGTGGAAATGGCCCAGGCGTCGGCCCAGTACGCCGGGGTGGTCAAATACGTCTTGTACTGGTCAAACGTCGTGATGTTGGAAAGATCCCCCATGGTCTCTTTCATGATGCGGTCCGTATTTTGACGGTACTCCATCACCTCACCGTACTTCTTGGACAATTCGGCCAGTTCGGCGCGAATGGCGTCGCGGTCCTCCGGGGACGCCGTCTTGAACCGTTTCTTCAGGGCCAGCGTGCCCTCCTTCATGTTTTTGAGCTCGCGGTCGTACTCCTTCTTGCTGCCGTCCAGATCCAGGAACAATTGGCGGTTCTCCTTGAAAATGTCGTAAGTCACCTCCTTCGCCAAGATGTCGCGGAGCTTGGCGACCGTGGTGTCGTGGCCGATGGAACGGAACGCCTCGCGGACGGTCGCGAAAAAGCAGTCGCCGTTGTCCTCCACCTCGTGGACCTGATAATAGGGGTTGTGCATGAACTCTTGAAGCCATGAACTCGGACCCGAGCTGGGACCCGAGCCGGGACCCGACCCCGACCCTTCGTATTCCTCTTTGATACGTTCCGCGTCGGCGGCGGTCTCTTTCGGCAACGTGGGCGGTGGCACGGACAAGGTGCGCACCGTAAACACGTCACCTGCTGCGTCTATACCCTCGGCCGTCTTACTTGAAGAACCTGAAGAATCCGTATTCCGGGCGGTCCCGGGTTCCCGACTCTCCGTATATCGCGCCGTCTTGGATTTGGACAGATGCAGGACATCGGTCTCGTCCCCTGAAGAACTCTCGTCGTCTTCCTGTCCAGTCGGCTCCACATCTTCCTCTGCACTTTCCTCTCCGGCCGCGGCCGAGGCCGAGCCCAGCCCCTGGGCAAGCTGATCCGATACATTCGTTCGGTGACTGCGCACCAAGGATTCGGCATGGGGATAGAACAGGGGCACCAACCGGGCAATGTCCAGGTCGCCGTCTTGGTCCAGCATCTCAATGGCACGGTCTTTTTCGTACTCGTACACGCCGATTTGCGTCTGGGTAAGCGCCGCCTCGCCGCGCTTCGTGGGAGGCACAAAATAGATGGGAACGTAGAGAATGCCCCGGGCACTGTAGGTATATTTGGGTTTGCCTAAAACCACCAAGAATTCGGCGTCCAATGCCCGGAGTTCGTAGACGGACAATTCAATCTCGCAATCCTCAGGGTCAATGGACCGCCGGACAGGGTAGGCCACGTCGGTGCGAAGGGCCGATTTCACGCTCTTTACGTCCTGTTCACTTGCCGACATATCTTGTTATTTTATCGTGTTATGTTTTTTGTGCCGTGGGCGTGAGATGAAGTAAAATATCCGCCAAATTTTATGTGGGTACATTCGCCCAAGAACCAGGATACAGGACCCCCCCCGTCCCGTCCTACCCACAAAATGACAGTATAGGACCCATTTGTGACCACACATGTAGCAATTCTGTCCAGGGCATGCCCAAATTTGTAGCAAAAATATATACACATATATGTCTGCCCCGGTCTCGCCCATGATGCATAGCATGTCTAGCAAAAGCAGAAGCACGCACAGCAAGAAGTCGCCGGCTCGTTCTACCCTCAAGAACCGCGTGCATGCGGAGCACGTTCCCACGTTTCACGGTCTCCACGGATGGATGTCCCATGTGTTTGAACATTTGGGTTGGATGGTTTTAGCCAAAAAATACGGCTACACGGACAAGCTCGTTTCGTACAAGTCGTCGGTGGACCGTCTGGCCGATGCCTTGGAGAAACGCCTGGAGATGATCCAAGAACCTGACCTCGCCAAGCCAGGTTGCGGCTTTGAAGCCGCTGACCGTAAGATGGACCTCGTGTCGTTGCACAAGGACGTCATGGTGCTCAAGGCGTTCATCGCGAAGAATCTGTAACCGTGCTTTTTTGCAAAATGCATACATAAATCCCGTTATGCCAGTTCTTTTGTTCTGGACTACCCTTTTCCGGGTGTGTGTCATCATTGGTGGTCCTGATTTCTTTTTCATAAAGAATGGTTAGGTTCAACTTCTGGATAGAATGAATGGTTCCGTCTCTCACATCTTTCCAGTTCCAGTCGTCTACAATAAAAATGAATACATCGTCTAAACAATTGTAATAGTGTAATAATGCATTGTAATGACTCTCATGTGTATGGTTACCATCGTACATGTAAATGTTGAATTTGGGCAAGATTGAAACATCCACTTTGTAACAATCACTCTCAATAAAGGTGGCATCATTTTCTCCTTTGAATTTTTCAAAATTTTCCAAAAACTCGGATTTAGGACCGCCGAATTCGCTCCAATTGTCTATACAAACCACCTTGGCTTGATTGTTGCACATCGCCGAACATACCGAACTGCCCTTCCAAGTTCCAATTTCTAGATATCTCGCGTCTTCCGTATTTAGTAGATTATTGTAAAAATGTCGGGTTTTTGTCCCCGACATACCATCCATATCAATGATATCTTGTGTTATCTTTGATGTATTATTTTCGGCATGTTGAAATGCCGTGTCAATTAGAGCTTTGTATGATTCCATACCAAGATTATACACTAAATCTTAATTTTTTTTGCTCAATTAAACGCCATCATATGTGTAAAATACGGTACTAGTCTATACGATGGGAAACAAACTTTCTTTGTCTGCATGGTGGAAAAAGAAGGCGACAATGGCTGCGTCAACTAGGTCGTCACCAGCCGAATTCACCCCGGGAACATCAGAACGCGAGGACCATATCGTCCAGGTCTACGACAGCTTGTTGTCGGACCAAGACATTGCCGATATTTTACAGAAAGGAGAAAATGACACCACCACCGTGACTTTAGCCGAATCGGTGTGCGCGCGCCTCAACCGTGAGATGGCCATGGCATTGTCACCCGACCACGATGTCCCCCTGAATCGCACCGTGGGCAACGTGCTGCCACACGTGGACGTGGAAGCCAATGACCAACCGTTCGCCGCCACCTATTTGTTCTATTTGAACGACAGTTCGGGCAGTTTAGTCATAGGCGGCACGCGCTACCCCATTCAAAAAGGGCGCGGCTATGTCTTTCCGGAGGGTCTCACCCACAGCGTGGTGGACGCCGACGACGCGACGCGATGGATGCTGGGACCGATGACAGCACAAGGTACGCGTGTCGGGGCGACCCCGATTCAAATTGCGTATGTGAGCGCCCCGGGCGACGATGGCACGGTGTTTGGGACCACCCAGTATTCTGACGACCCCCGCGCCTATTTCGCCGACATCACGGTTATTTCCCACAGTGCGCCGCAATTCATTCCGACCACCGCGCAAAACTTCCTGCGTGGATGGTACGTGTTTGCCACCTCGGATAACACCAACACCATGACCTACTATAAATTAGGGGATGTGTTGTTTCCCGGTACACCCTATCCCGATAGCTTTAGTTATTGGGTCTACCCGGTGTGGGGATATCCGCCTGTCCCCCCGATCGTGGGACCGTCCCTGCTGGCCATGTCCATGAAGAGCCTCTTCACCGACAATTCACAGGTCTACTATAAATTGCATACCGCGGGGGGTATCGGCACCACACGCAACAGCAGCACCAAAGCCCGCAAAACATAGTGCTGCCCACCCGCCCCACCTAACCCAAGACATGTATAGGATCCTATACATGTCCTTTGGCTACGACTTCGTTTGCCCGACCCCTATTTACATGCCGGTGGCGTTACCACCCCGGGTCGTGAGAAGTTTGACCTGCTGGTCATTCATGCAGAGAAATCCGCGCGAATTGGAGTAGCCCATGGAAGCGCAGCTCGGGTTCCCCTGCGCCTGCGAATAAATGTCGGTCGGGTTGGCCGCGTCTTGGTTCGCGGCACAGTAGACGCCCTGGAACCCCATCACCTTTTTGCATCCCCCCGCCGCGGAGGCGGGCATCCGCGACCCGTCCATCTCACTGCCGTCGGTCACCGAGGTGTACTCCAGGGGACGCTGGGATTGCCCACGGAAGTTCTCGTAGCGGTTTGTCAGCATCAGGTCCTGGGAGTACGGCGTCACCCGGCATGACCCCATCGTGGTGAACGACAAGATGACCAAGACGACCAAGAAGAACAACAAAAACGTGTAGAATTTCATATGTGCTATCAGATAAGATAATCGGAGATTTTTGATGTCGTGTCCCGTGGTGGTCTGCGCCTAAAGAGGCCACTCTTCTTGAACGCAACGTTTCCACCAGTTGAGGGTCTGCACCAGGGTCGTGACCCCCGCCACATAGGCGTCCCATAAATAGCTAAAGGCGCGGCGAGGGTCGCCAATGAACGTCTCTGCCCCTTGGCGGCGATTCTGCGGGTTCACCATCCATTGCACATCCTCTCCCCCTCCGGCCGCCGCCAGTTGGGCATGCCACCGTGCGTATTTTCCCACGTACTGCCGGCATCCGTCGGTTTGTCCAAAATAGTACAACACGGGATAACAGTGCCCGTCGTGTCGGTACAATTCACTGTATAGGAATAATTTGAGTACCAAGACCACGATGATCATAGTCACTATCAATAAAATAAAGAGTACCAACGACTCACCACAGCATCCCGTGTAAGTGAGTGGCTGAGCATATTGTCGGTCCATGGTAGTCAAACGTATACCATACGACACGATATCCTAGAGACCCCGAAGGCGCGGGCTGTCCCTGAATGGAATGTATAGGATCATCCTGGGCCGGTCCGGTCCTCTACCGCCGTCGCGACACCTTGACCTTGTTCCCCTGTACAAAGGTGGGAACCATGGCTTGGTTTACTATCCGTGTGGTCGTATCCCAGGCGGAACGGGCCACTCCCGTCCATGCCGACGTTTCTTCTTTCACCGGTCCCTCGGATCCTACGGATCCTGCGGTTCCTACGGGACCCGCTAAATGCTCGTCCATCGTGGGTGCAAATCCTTCCCGCGACGGCACCCATTTCCCCCCTTGCCAGGCGCCGCCGCCCCCCGCGGCCGCCGTGGAACCGTCTTGGTCCAAATGGGCCGCGGCATACATTACCGCGCCTTGCACATACCGATTGAAATCGTCTTGGTATTTTTGGCTGTTGCCGCCCCATACAAAGTCCCACAACATGGCATAATTCGGCACAAATTTCGTATGGTACGAACTCATGAAGCCAATCAAACCCAGATAGATGATGTATATGAGTAATACAATGACCACGGTGAGTATCCGGGAGGGGGCAGAAGGTACGATGAGGTAAATGGGAAACGACGTGTCCGTGGGTCCTCCTCCTAGGTCCAAATCGGGTCCAGCATCAGGTCGGACATCGGGTCCAGCATCAGGTCGGACATTAGAACGGTTATTTTCCATGGAATATATTCTTGGTGGAAAGACCCGCCACTGACTATATTGTACCGGGATAAGAAGACGACGCTCACAGCGCGAAAGTGGTTCAAACACAGTTCGCGTAGTGTCTCCGGCGAACCAGACCAAGACATATAGTATACTGCATGCAGCGTGAGTCATGGATCTGTACATCTCTCCCCAAGAACGTCTGGATCTGAAGCGGTTGCTGAATACCACCAACTGCGAGGACAATACCAAGCATATTCGCGAGGTCAAGCACAGTACCAAGATTCAGCGCGATGTGATGGAATTGGTGCAGTTTCAACGGAAGCAACGGAAAATGGCCGAGGAAACCCCCGAGATTTTTGAACTGGAAGCCCAGGCCGTCGCGTCCTTCTTATACGTGAATTACACGGACATTTTCAAACGGATCCTCCGCAACGAAATCAACTATGAGATCCTCGGTAAGGTCCTGGATGTGCTCAAAGCGGTGGAAGACGAAAAAGTAGACCAGCACGAAGGGTCGGTCTTGGTGGGCAAAGTGCTGAAGGAGATGTATTTGGATTCGGCCGTTCGCCACGGGAACAATTTAGATAAAAAGTACCAAGAGACGGCGCCCCCGAAACCGGTGTCGGTACCCGAAAAATTGATTTCGTGGAAAGACTACAAGAATCAAGGCAACTCACGGTAACGCAGTAACGAACCGTACCCTAAATATCCGTGACCCCTTTGATCCTATACTTTCCATGCGTAGAGACTTTGCCCGTTTGCGTTTGTGGGTGGATCCCTCGGTCCCGGGACTGCGTGACATGTATAAGGAACATGTGAATCAGCATAATAAACATGTCCACACGGCGGTTTTCCCCAATTCGGGTTTTGACCTGTTGATTGCCCGGGACACGGAGGTGCCGCCTGGACTGGCGACCACCCACATGGCCAAATTGGCCATCAAGGCCGAGATGTGGACCGAGGTGGACCAACATGCCACCGCCTATTATTTGATGCCCCGGTCGTCGTTGTCCAAGACGCCCCTCATGCAGTCCAACCATATCGGCCTGATTGATGCAGGGTACCGCGGCGAAATCATGGTACCGATGCGGAATGCATCCAACGAAACCTATAGGATCAGCAAGCACACCCGGTTGTTCCAGTTGTGTCATCCTCTCACGTTGCCCATCTTTGTGGAATGGGTGGAAGACGAGATCATGTTGTCGTCCACGGAGCGGGGCGAAGACGGCTTCGGTTCCACGGGGGCCTCGGGCGCCTTTGTCACCGGGGTCCGTTGAATTCCGGCGCCGAGAGAATAAATGAGGCGTTCGTCGGGGGTAAGTTGTTGAAAGACCAAATAATTGTCGTATAGGATTCGGCGAGGATAGCGGGTTTGCGGTGCCAGAGAAAACAGATGGACCCCGGTCGCGGTGAACCGGATGTCGGACAAGATACCTCCCATGTCCAGTTTAGGCGGTTTGGGTTCTGGGTCCGGACCCGGACCTGATCCCGGATCCGATCCCTCTGGTTTTTTTTTGCGGATCCAGCGCAGGTACCGGCCACAATAGAGTTGATGGATTTCGTCCACGTAGCGGTAGTCGGCCAAACGCTGACCGTAGTCCCGGACCATGTCTTCCGGGAGACCCAGGGCCACTAATTGCCGGTGGGTACATGCGTGAATATCGCGCAGGGAAGTGTCGCCGGTCTGGGTATTACCGATGGAGCCCTGGCGCAATATTTCGTCTAAATTGAGTGTGGATTGCAACGACGTGTCTTCACGGGCGGCTTGGAACCACTTTTGTATTTCGGTGGATGCGGCTTCGGCGATGGACTGGGACATGTTGCCCACGCTACTAAATCATATACGCGTATTGCGTGTATATGATTTACACGTAGGGTCTTGGTTTTTGAAGTATGGAAGGAACGATGCTCATCCGGGACCGGTACCAGATTATGGATGTCTTGGGACGAGGGTCATTCGGTACAGTGTATTTAGCTAAAGATTGGCAGGCGTCGTCGCCGTCGTCGGCACAGGTCGCCATCAAATGTGACTATACCGAGTCTCAGGTGCTGCGCCACGAAACGACCATGCTGAATTATTTGCATCAACGCGTGTCTAAACGGCGGCGGGAGGGACTTGCGGTGCCTAAAGTCTTGTGGTACGGCGTGGTGGAAACGACGCCGATGTTGGCGATTCCGTACTATTCAGGGGGTTCTCTGACCAGGTGGGTACAAAAACATGCACCCCTCACGTACGAGGTCATTCATCGGAAAACCCAACAGATTCTGAATGTCTTGCGCGAAGTGCACGCTCTTTTCGTGGTTCATCGCGACCTGAAGCCCGACAATATTTTACTCAATGACCAGGGGGAACCGGTGTTGGCCGATTTTGGCTTGGCCACATTTTATGTGGATGGTCTCACGGGAAAACATTTACCTAAATCCGCGGAACCGGCCAAAACCGTGGTGGGGTCGCCGTTGTATGCGTCGGTCTTTAGCCATCTGGGGATCCGCAATTCCCGGCGCGACGACTGCCTTCAGGTCGGTTACATCGCTTTATACATGGCTTTAGGGGGGCAACTGCCTTGGGAACATGTGAACGATGATGCGCCGGTGGCGCCGGGAGAAGAAGACCCCCTCCACGTCCAAAGAAACCGGGCGCTGTATTTGACAAAACGCAATATCCGATGCGATTTTCCTGGATGGAACCGTTACATGCAAGGATGTATGGAGTTGGCGTACGATGCCGCGCCGCCCTACGTGTTTCCCGCGGAGGACGCGTCGTGATCCCATTGAACGACAATTATCAGATAAGATGAGGTAAGGTACGCCATAGACTTGTGTTCTTGGAGCGTGACCACACTGTCCACGAATATGTTGGCCACGCGGTCCCGAATCTCCTCAATCACCTCCCTCTTTTTACATTCGTGGCACATGAACATGCGTTTATAGTTTGTTTCACCTCGTTCGTTCGCCTGCAATACCCCATATTGGATATCGTCCACAGCCCTTTCCACAAAGTCCCGTTCCTGCTCTTCTTTTGCTTGCAGCGCTTCTTCGTACTTCTTGCGCAAGTCGTCGCGGGTAATGACGGTCGTAAATTCGGACATGACTCGCAGACTGGTAGCGCTGGTTGTCTTGGTATGTCACAAACCGTCTATGTGGGTTTTGCCCCAGGCGTAAAAGCCACATAAAGATTCCCGAATTACTAGGGTATATTGGTTCTTATTTAGACGACCAGTCCCCCGCTCCCGCTATTCCCGATTACCATGACGTCCTCTGAGATTCCGACTGATTCGCTGGATGCGAGTTTCAATTATACGGTCATTGTTCAACGTTTGACGGGCACCGTGAAGTGGTTTAACAACAAGGCTGGCTTCGGGTTCATTACGGTATGTGAGCCCGGAGATTACAATGAGAAGGACATTTTCGTGCACTATACGTCTATTCGGGTCACGAATTCCCAGTACAAGTATTTGGTACAGGGAGAGTACGTGGATTTCACGTTGGTCAAGGCGAACGACAATGGCCACGAGTTCCAGGCGATGGATGTGAGCGGCGTGAAGGGAGGTCCCATCATGTGCGAGACGCGCCGTACGTCGGTGTCTACGATGCGCGAGCCGCGGCCCCACGTACCTCACGTACCTCACGCATCGGCCCGGATGCCCCCACCTGTCCGTTCCCGCACGGCGCCAGCGGGTCCTCCGCGAGGACGGGGCCCTCCCCCGGCCCAGCAGCAGCAGGACTCGCCTGGTCCGGCCCAGGCCGCGGGCGCCGACGAACTCCTGGGGTTCACGAAGGTGCAAAAGAAGCGTCGGGGCAAGCCGCAGGGTCCGGGCCCTGTCCCCATTCCCGCGCCCGCGACCGCGACCGCCTAAACCCCCGCTCCCGCTTCGCGAACGAATGTATAGGATCAAAAATCTCGGGGCATTATAACTAAGATGCCCGTGTCCGACATTGAAAAAGACCAGTGGGTCAAGAGCTCTGACAGTTCGTATGAGGAGGCCAAGACCTCGGAACGATGGGGTCAAAGCATGGCGGCGGGTAAAGAATTGGAACCCGTATCGCTCGGCAGCGCAGCAGCAGCAGCAGCAGCAGCAGCGGCACCCGCCGCACCTACCGGGCCGGGAGTCCAAGGAACCCTTCCGGTCACGATGGCGCCCATGCGTGCGACGCCCAGCCCGTTTGCGACGACCATGACATCGTCCGCGGTGACGTTTACGCCGACGCCTAAGACGCCGACCATGTCGGCAACTGTGACCCCGTATCCGACGGGGCTCACCGCGCGTCCGACCCCGGTTTCCACGCGCCGCCCGACGGCGGCACCGACCATGCAACCCAGTCTGAATGTGACCCCTGCCCCGACAGCGAGTGCCAGTAAAGTCACCAGTGTACCGGTCCAGGTGGCCTACGGGGGCACCTCCACGCCAGGCGTCACCCCCTTGCCGACATTTAGCGCGATGACCACCCAGGCACCCACGCGCACCCCCGCCGTCACTTCCTATGTGACACCGACCCCGACCAAGATGGCGTTTGCCACGCTCGGACCTGCAACCAAATAAAATATCGCGATAAACTATAATTCCATGTATAGTTTTTCGGTCACTATTTACGCGGCGATTCTCTTCTTCTTGCTCTCCCCGGGCGTTCTCCTCAGCCTGCCGCCCAAGAGCAGCACGATGACCAAGGCGGCCGTCCACTCGCTGGTCTTTGCCCTCATCTTCTACTTTACCTACGGCTACGTGTGGCGCTACTTCAACCCGTACCCGGCTCACCGGGAGAATATGGCGCCGAAGAAGAAGGAGGGTATGGCGATGGAACCCAAGAAGAAGTAAGCATCTAGACTCCCTGGAAATCGTCCATGATCTCGGACGGATAGTCCAAGTCTTCCAATATTTTTCCCGCCCCTTCCACCGACGAAATGCCGCGTTGGATGCGGTAAGTGTATTTCATCTGCCGATTCGGAGGTTCAGCTTCCGCACCGGTCTCGGGCAACACCACCATCATCTGGTAATTCTGAATCCGTGGGCATGTCGTTTTGACCTTCCGGCACACCTCCATGTAGTGCGTCGTGAGGATGAAATCCACGTGAGGACGTCCCGCCAGGTATTTCAAAAAGGCGTAGGCCGCCTTGGTCGCCTCGTGCGGGTTCGTCCCCGAATACAGTTCGTCAAAGATGCTGAAATGCACCCCGTCGCTCTCCTGCTCCACCAGGTCCAAAATGTCTTTGCACCGCCGCGCCTCGGCCTGGAAGAGACTGTCGCGCTCCGACGTGTCGGGAATGTTCAAATACGAATGTATGTGAGTGTACAGCCGCGGCAAACGGCTGCCCTTGCCGTAGTACCCGCAGCCCAACTGTTGGGTCAGCACCACATTGATGGCCGTGGTCTTCAAGAAGGTGGTCTTGCCCGACGCATTGGGGCCGGTGATGACCATGTTCTTCTTGAGCGACACGTGGTTGCGAACGATGCCGCCCGCCGCCGCTGCCGAATCCAACAGGGCCGGGTAGTACTGGTGCGTGAACCGGGTCCGTTTGCCCTTGCCCCCGCCCGCCACTTTTCCTAAAGACACGTGCCCCGCCGTCAAACGGCGCGCCACCCCCTTCAAATTGTCCATGTAACCCTCAAACCCCACGGCGTAACGTAGGCACCGCAGAACCTCCCCATTGGCATGTATGTGATAATACGCCGCCATCATCGTGCCGAGTTCCGTCATTTTCCCCGTGCGCAGACCAAAGGCCGAAATACCCTCCAGACGTTTTCCCAGGGACCGGAGTCCCACGGCGTTCCGAGACACATCCCGGCAGAAATCCCGGTAACCTGCCCGGTCGCCGTGCAATGCCACAAAGGTGTCCATGGAACACGCCGAATAGGCGCAAAACGCGCGCAAATCCACCAAATCTTGGTTCATCTGCCGCGTATTGTGGTAAAAGTGGTAACAGGCCAAGACGTTCTGGTAAATCTGCATCAAATAGAGTCCCAACATCAACAGGACGTATATGAGCTTGTCCCAAGACATGGACTCCAGGCCCGCCAACGCTTTGCCGATGAAATGGTTCTTGGCAATGTTTTTGAGGGCGGACACATAATGCCCCAAGGTGACCTCGGTACCCTGGATCTTTAGCAAAATAAACGGCAGGATCAGAAACAGGATGGGGATAAAGAGGGAAAATACCGGCGACAACAGGTTGCCCACCGACAGTATCTGCAAAAACGTGGGCGAATCGTTCAGAGACTTGAGCATGGACCATTCCATGTAGCTGTACTTTTCTAAGAAATCCGGGCGATGAATGCCCTCCCAGATGTCCAAGAAGCGTTCACAGCAAGGCGCCGGAGGCGCCGCCTGCATCCGCCGTTGGTATTCGGGCACGGCAATCAAGACCCGCTGGGTGTCGCGCAAATAGACCGGGTCCGTACTAAACTGCTTGCCCCATTCCGGAATGAGTTGGCGTCCAAAGACGTGGGACGGCTGGAAGAGGCGTTCATACATGGACAACGTATGTGGCTGGGACCCCTGAACCAATTCCAAATCTTGGACCAAGGTGGCCGACAAGGGACGGCAATGGTTCGCCGGCCCCACTGACCTCGCCGAGCTCGCTAAGCCAGGTTGCTGCACTGACCTCGCCCTATCGGGGCCGGGTTGCTGCGCTGACCTCGTCGAACCAGGTTGCTGCGCTGACCCCGCCCTATCGGGGCCGGGTTGCTGCGCTGACCCCGCCCTATCGGGGCCGGGTTGCTGCGCTGACCCCGCCCTATCGGGGCCGGGTTGCTGCGCTGACCCATAGGTGATGGGCAATTTAAACGGCTCGTACAAGGGCTCTTCTGCGACTGCAGCTGCTGCTGTAGCTTCTGCCGAGGACACGTCGGTCATGATTATAGTATGTTATCCGACATCCTCTCTTCAGAGACAACGCGACAAAAGCGACATAAATAGAGGGCCGTACTGTCATCCATACACAAACCATGGGGAAGAAGAAATCCAAGAAGCCGCAGGGACCGGACGAAATTGACCAGGCGTTGGCAGAACTCCCTCCTCTGCCTCCGGAGCTCGCGACCGCCAAGCCCAAGCCGATGGTGCCGCTGAAGGCCACCCCGGAGGAAATGCGCCGGCCGTTTGTTTCCGTCCTGTGTGTTACCTACAACCGCCGGCCGTTTATCCCCACGTTCTTGGAAATGGTGCGGAACCAAGATTACCCCCAGTCGCGTATAGAGATTATCATTGTGGACGACGGCACCGACCCTATCAAGGACATTGTGGACGCCGCGGCCATGCCCAATGTCCGGTATTACCGCATGGAGACCAAGGTCCCGCTGGGCACCAAGCGCAACTATGCCAACTCGCTGATAGACAAGAAGACCAAGTATGTGATCCCCATGGACGACGACGACGTCATGATGAGCGAGCGCATTTCGCACTCGGTGGACATGCTGGAACGCAACCCCGGGGCACTTTGTGCGGGTTCGTCCGAGATGTTTCTCTATTTCAAGCATATTAAAAAGCTCTACAAATTCGGACCGTATATGGTGTCGCCCGAGGCGAAGAAAGCCCACGAGGCCAATTACGGACACCGCAACCGCATCGGGGCCAATTTAGACGATTACATTCCGATTCCTACCCAGCACGCAACCAACGGCACGTTCGCGTACCGGCGCGAACTCATTGACATTACCAAGTACGATTCCTCGGCGTGCCTGGCCGAGGAGAAGAAGTTTTTGAAGGAATACACGATTCCGATGGTGCAGCTGAACCCGTTCAAATGCATCTTGTGCATTTCCCACGAACACAATACGTTTGATAAGCGCAAACTGCTGGAGAACATGAACCCGATGTTTGTCTGCGAATCGGACCGCGACGTGGATTGCTTTTTTAAGTTGCCCAAGGAGGCGCATATCAAACGTTTTTTTATGGAGGAGGTGGACAAGCTCCTGGATAATTATGCGCCCGGACTGCCGAACATGAAGCCCGACGTCCAGAAGCAGATTAAGGAGATTGAAGCCGAGCGCGACAAGATGATGCGTGAGCAAATGGCCCAGCAGCAGGCCCAACAACAGGCCCAGCAGCAACAAGGTCAGCCGGCCATTGTGATTCAGCAACCGGGCCAGCCGCCCCAACAATTGTCCATGGAGGACGTGGTCAACCTGATTCGGCAACAACAAACGCAGATTGATTTTTTGACGCGTACGGTGGACGAATTGCATAAAACGTCGCTGGGGCATCGTCGGCGACTGATGGCGACCATGGTGCCGTTGACCCCTCGGTCCATGGTATCGCCGACCGAGACGTTTACCCGGATAGAGATTGCAATCTAGTGACCACCTCTTGCTCCCGCCCCTTATGTACGTATACTATAGGATCCTTCCCACCCTCTCTAGAACACCATGAATCTCAGACGTTTAGTAAATTCGCCCACGGGAAGAATGATTGTTTCCATCATCTTGGGCATTGGACTGGCCTCGCTCTTTTACAAGGTGTGCAAAGACAAGGATTGCATTCAGTTCAATGGACCGGTCATCAAAAAGGTAGACGGCAAGATATTTGAGTATGACCATAAATGTTACAAGTACGACGCGGTTCCGGTGACCTGTGACCCGTCCAAGAAAACCTTGCCCTTTTCGGAGGGTTTGGTGGCCCAGCGGCCTGCGGAGCCTGGCGTACCACGAAATGTCCCAAAGTAGCAAAGAAGGTCCAGTGAAATTTCATGGCCAACATGACCCGTTTAAGCGATTTGCCCATGGGCCCGACGGATTACCCAGGTTTAGCGAATGCCCCGGACAACGGTGTCCCCCTCGCCAATACCATCATTGCGGGGGGCAATAACTACATGCCGTTGAATATTCATCCCAATCCCTACGGAAACAGCGTGCCTTCGGTGGATTCCATGCCGTTTCCGACGTCGCAAATGCGGCCCGGCCAGTCGGTCCAGTTGCAGCAGCAGCAACAGCAACATCAACCGCAACAGCAGCAGACTCATTTTGCCAATTCCACGCCTTTAGATGCCTTGTCAAGGCCAGACCAAGGAACGGGACAGGGCCAAGGCAAAGGAACGGGACAGGGCCAAGAACCATCCGGTTCAACCTCCATTTTACCTGAAATGCTTCCTTCGGAAATTCAGCGCCTGCCTTCGCGTGACATTCCCCTGGACACTACACGTCATTCCCAAGACGAGGCGGTGCAGGCCAATTATATTCCCCCTCCTCCCCGAAAACGGGTGAAGGATTACATTCAGGAATACGATGCGACCGAGTCGGACAAAATCCAGCAACATGAGCGAGAAAAGCAGAACCAAGAATGGTACGAAACCATGTTTAGGACGTATCAACATCCCTTGTTGATTGCGTTGCTGTATTTTATTTTTCAGATGCAGTTCATATCGCAGGCCATGTTTACCTATTTAGGATTGCCGAACCTTACGGGTCACGGAGAGACCCGTTTAGGATTGACAAACAACCTTACGGGTCACGGAGAGACCCGTTTAGGAAAATGGTCGTGGTTGTATCAACCGGACGGTCAGTTAAGTGCGTACGGAATCGCCGTAAAAAGCGCACTCTTTACGGCGGTATATGTGGGACTCACCGCGGTGCTCGCAATGGTATAATTATCATCGTCTAATATAAGAATAGACGACGATTTGTCCTAGATAAACATGGCGACGATATCTACCAGTTCATATGCAAATTTTGCCACGATGGTGGGCGTGTACGACAGTACGCTTTATGGCAATATTATGGTGGATACTAGCACGAATTTTGGTTCGGGGGATTTGATTCTTACCGCTGCGAATCAACAATATTTACTGAATAATAACAACTATGTGTCACCGGCCGCCGTCGCCGGCAACGGCATGACGGTGACCGGCTGGTTTTATCCGTCCTATACGAGTCCTCAGACCCCAAGCAACGCGGCCATCTTCAACGTCAATACGTCGGCCACGAGTCCGGGCGGTTTATACGTGGGATTTTCGTCCTTGGCCACGGCCGCCAGTCCGACCCTGACGGCGTCGTACAATGGTACGGCGATTACCGGGATCGTCATTCCCCCATCCAATGCCGTTCAAATGAACACCTGGAATTTCTACGCGTATACGGTCATATGCAACGGGACCACCGCGACCCAGTATCTGTATATCAACGGCGCTGTCGTCGGAAAAGGAACCAACCTCACCTATAGTGGGTCAGTGACCTACAACAACACGTTCATCGGTTACGCTCCCACCGCGGCTTATTTCAACGGCAAGATTGACGAATTCCGCTTCTATACCCGTGCCCTCACCCTCCCGGAACTCAACGTGCTCTATAGCTACAATTACCGGCCGACGTCTTCCTCTCTGACTCCCAGCATTACTACGGCCGCCCTGGACCCCAGCTACACTTTCATAGCGGGCCAGTACCCGAACCCGGTGGTCGGTCTGGGCGTGAACGGTATATTCAGCTATCTGGCCGTTCAGCGGGCTGTTACCTCCGGGTCCACGGGCACCGCAGCCTCGTACAATGTCTCCTGTTCCACCCTCGCTTCTCAAGCCAACTACGTCGGCGCCGTTTGGACCGACGTGTCCAGTTCGCTCACTGCGGGTAACACGTACTCCTACACATTGACGCCGTACATTCTCAATTTGGCCGGCTCGTCGTTCCAAGTGTCGGTGACCATCTAAATCCCCCGCCGCCAAACCAACCCCTTCATCCGATGCATTCCTTCCAAGGAATGTATAGGATCTCCCCTCCCCTCTCTCTCTCACCGTTAAGCCGCCTGGGCATAGGCCTCGCTCAACTTACTGAGGTTCAACACATAATTGGCCGAGTGGGCGCGATTTGCTTCGTCCATGTCGCGTATGGTGGAACGCACGCTCTCAATCATGTCCAAGATCTTGCTATAAGAGTCTGACAATGCCCCACCGTTGGACTGTTCAAAATCGGACCGGTAATCCTTCTCAATGAAAAACGTAATGTCGCCCGCCTCCAGTTGTTCGCGATAAGGATCGTAGACGTATGTCTTCCAGAACTTGATGATGATCGTGGGATTGCCCCGGCGCAACAACTCAAATTTGTCGTTGGCATATTTTATCTCCTTGTTCTCTGGGTAGGCGGTCATGATGTCCCCCAAAAAATCAAAAAACAGCGTATTGAACGATTTTAATAGGGTACTTTTCATGGTCGTCATGGTGCTCTCCGGCTTTTGCACTAGATGTACAATACAGCTATTTCATCTTTATGTTTTTTACGGACCGGCTTATTCATACCTGCACGGTTTTCGGCAAGAGGGCGTCGACGTCCAGACAACGAAATACCTCTTCGGGCGTCAATTTGTCTAAATATTCCTGGACCATATGGAGAGTCGCCCCCTGCCCCCCGAAGGGGCACCGGGGTAATGCCACATAATGATGCAGGTATTGGATATGTGGCAAATATCGCGGGGCAATGGGTTCGTCGGACCCCTCCACGTACTTGGTGACGTAGGACGCATGCAGGTTGATGATGAACCCCACGTAATCCTGACGGAATAGATCGAATACCGGCTGGTACTGCGGGAAATGCTGGAGGAACTCGGTCGTCTTTTTCGTGTAGTGCAGGCAGAGGTATTGGAAGAACAAGACCGGCTGGTTCCGGCGCAGTCGCCGCAATTCTTCGTATAAGGCGCTTTCTACTTTGGTTTGCAGTCCGGTCACACGGTCGGTCAACATGACCCCCGCCCCCACGTCCTCCAACCGGGAATGAATGGACCGGTACGGGCGCAGAAATGTCTGGTAAGAGAGCGGGTCGGTCAACATGGCGGGGAAAAACAGCCCGGGGACGCTCTGGAATTCCTCCCATGTTCGGAATACCGTCGGGTCTATCGCCTGCATGGTGACCGACGTTGCCGAACGCGGGAACCGTCTTTTTTGGTAGACCGCGACCAGTGCTATCCGTGGTACCGTGATGTGGAAGACCAGCGGATTATGAGGGTGCTGCAGGACAAAACAGTAACAGTACCGTTTGGACCATTTCCACGAGGAAATCAGGGACGTCAGGAAATCACTGAGGAGGGCGGGGGGCGGCAACGGCGTCGTGGGTCCGACCAGCGCATCCAGAAACATACGCAAATACGTGGTCGGACCGGCAAAACCTCCCACCGGTTGGTCCTTCTCCCGGGCATGGTTCGGATCAGCGTCTTCCATCTGGTAATTGCGGTAATAGGTGTAGTCGCCGCCCACTGCTTCTTGTGTGGAAATCTCCCATCGGTCCGCACGTCGGTCAAACCATAGATTGATGGCGGTCCCCTCTATCCGCTCGGACACGATGATGCGGGAAACATCCAGGAGCGGTCTTGTACGTGGCTGTCCAGCGGGCACCACGCGTTGAACGAAATCGCTCAACGACACTGTGGCCGGCGACGAAAACCCATACACTTCCCCGGTCTCGGCATCCGTCACGACCGACGCATAGGGGGTTTCCTCGGCGGTCACGGCAACACCAGGCGCATGATGCAGAACCCGGTAGCTATTGTAGGGGGTCCGACACATGCGGGTACGAACGTTGGCCGAGAGAGGCGCCAGTCCCCAATTTAGACGGTACTGAGGCGGTCTCGCGCATCCGGAATCGGTTCGCGGATTGGTAGGAGTTTGGACCATCGGAATAATAAAAGCAAACGTGCGGCTACCTAGTTGTACGGCCCAATCTTTACGCCATTTTGCCTTGGCCTTGGCCTTGGCCACCCACACACCCACACACCCACACAAAATTGATTCGTTGTTCTTCCCCCTGGTCATCTTCCTAAAGAGAGTATAGGATCACCCCGACCAGATGGTATTGAAACCCCCGATCAAATGGGTCGGAGGCAAGACGCAAATCTTGGACCGCGTGTTGGGCCATTTTCCGCGCGAAATACGCAATTATCACGAACCGTTCTTAGGCGGAGGCGCTGTACTTCTGGGCATGCTAGAAGCCGTTCACGCCGGACAGATACGTGTAACTGGTCATATCTACGCTTACGACACGAACCCCCATTTAATTGTCATGTACCGTCATCTTCAAGACCCGGCGACTCGCGACATCGTGATACAGACCTTGGAACAACTCACCCAGGAACATGCGCAATGTCCTCGGGAAGGTCCGGTCCAACGTCAGCCGGCCACCTTGGAAGAGGCCCGACTATCCCGCGAAAACCATTATTACTGGGTCCGGGCGCAATTCAATGCGGCCCTTCAGCCGAATGCGGTGACGCCGCCCGACCCCCGGGTCTCGGCGTACTTTATCTTCCTCAACAAAACCGGGTTCCGGGGACTGTACCGGATGGGCCCCCGCGGGTTCAACGTGCCCTACGGTAACTACGCCTCCCCCACGGTATATTGCCCCGTTCATCTTCGGCAACTGGGGACACTTTTGACCGGGGTTCGGTTCATGTGTGCCGATTTCCGGTCCACGATTCCCCTGGTGGACGCCGGGGACTTTGTCTACATGGATCCGCCGTACGTGCCGGAACAGGCCACGTCGTTCGTGGGGTACAATCACGGGGGATTCCCTTACCACGCCGAACTGGTCGCTTTGTGCCGCACCATGACCGAGCGCGGGATAGAATGGGTCATGAACAATTCCGATGTTCCGTGGGTGCACGAACAGTACGCTGGGTATCCTATAGAAGTCTTGGTATGCAAGCGCACCATCCACTCTAGGAATCCGGGAGCCATGACGAACGAAGTGGTCGTCGTTTCCCGACGGTGAATACGTACGTAAAACATCTCACCATACTAGTAGTTACACCTCTATGAGCGAAAAAGAAGTAGCATCTGGGCGACCGACGCCTACTCCAGGGTCGCCCTCGGAATCTCAGTTTCTGCATTACGGTGATATCATTCAGGTATTTACCAAGCCTCCAACCTCGGACACGGCAGAACCAAGTCCCAGTCCCAGTACCGTGAAATTAGACATGAACGAACGCACCTTTCTGGTGGATTACATTGACGACGACCATTTACGTTTGGTGGATACCACCACGTTGGACGCGGTGGTGCTGCGCCTGGATGACAACGGGCATCTTCAAGAACCGTCTTCTATTCAGCGGATAGATTTGCTCACGCGGGCCAAAGAGCCCGGGTACGCTCGTCAAAAGGGTCTTCTTCCGGAACAGTGGGTGGATATTTTTTTCGTGGGTATCACGGACCCGCTCACAGGTAAAATCACCCATTTAGAAGAAGACCAGATAGAAGTCACTTTGCATCCGTCCCAAGAGATCATATACATTGATTTTAGCTATCGGGGGCTTCCGGAGGATTTGCATATTGAGAAGTTTGTGTTGCGGTCGGTGCCGTCCGCTGCTCGTCGGGCCGAGGCCGAGGACGAGGCCAAGGGGGAAGAGGACCAAGACAGCGGCGAAGAAGGCTCGGCCGCGGCCTCGGCCACCCCCTCCATAGAGTACACGCCGGACAACGAGGTGATGTTGTTTCTCCCCGAATCCATTGAGTACGACGTGCCCCTGGACCAGACGCTCCAAGAGCAGTATTTGGAGGCGGACGAACTGTTCTTTGGCAAGGACCGCAATGTCGTGGAGCAGTACGTGGAACAGGAGCAATATGAGATGGTTTTCAATATTGAGACCCAGTTGACCAGTCTGATGAACGAACTGCTGGCCGAGATTCCCAACGCCCAGCGCAGTCTGGAAGTGACCCAGGGCATTCACCGCCTGTTGGACCGGTTCCGGGAATTGCGTGAGGCGTATTCGTTGGTGGACCCCTATACCCACCAGATTCAAGGGGTGCGCGTCCGGGGAACGCGGTACAAGCCCCTGTTGGAACACGTCTTGGTACCTGAAACGGTGCCCCTCGCGTGGTTGATGCCCGTCACGCAGACCCGGCGTAACATGTATTACCTGGACGACGAATCGGCGAGCGATTTCACCGAGCCGGGGGATACGGTGCTCTTGCCGCTGGACGTGGAACCGTTGGCGGACGCCTTTCGGGATTATAAGAACGATGCCATGCACGGCGTGGTCAATCCGTACCGGCACTGGATGGAGACGCTGGACCCCTATTTCCATCCGGTCTCTGACGCCCCCCTCACCACCTACGACGACGTGGTACCACGTAAATCGGTACTCACCGTCTTCACGGTCGCCAATGACCGGTGGGAGTCGGTTGTGGACAATGCCGTCTACGGCCGTGAATTTTCGGCGTCGGCGGCGGCCTCCCAGGCTAAATATACGGCGCTGAAACCGACCTCCTTCTTGGTACAGCGTTTTAGTGACGCGGCCACCTACATGGAGCGTTCAGAGGACAACCGCCGCGTCTTCCATCCCCGGCGTATGGGCCACGGGGAACCGATGGCGGTCCAGTCGTGGCTCACGTTGCCGGCGTCGGTGGCCCAGTTTTCGCGTGTGCATCTGCCTGCCCTGGACATCATGCATCGCACCTTGTGGGGCAGTAGTTATTGGCTTAAATTCCGGTCCTTGGGTCAGTCCGGGGGGGTCACGACCTTTGTCGTGGATGACCTGGATGCCGACTACTTTTCCACGCTGGCCCCGCGTAAAGCGGCGGAACGACGCGGTGCCAAAGCGGCGGAACGACGCGGTGCCAAGGAGCGCGCTGCCAAGACGGGGATTCTGACCAAGAACTTCATGCGTGGAATGCAAAACTACACCCTGGACCCGACCCTCATGGAAGAGACGCCCCTCACCCAAGACATGTATAGGAGCTTCCTGAATACCATCTTTCCCGCCACCTTTGACCTGGTGGAATTGGTGCAAACCTCTTGGTCCACGTTTGAAGGGCTCAATGTCCGCGATTTCTTGGCGGCCTTGGAACCGTTTGCGGTGACCATGGATTCTCTTCCTTATCCTGCTTTCAACCGCATCCGGTATTTCATGGGGAAACGCGCCCAGGCCTACAAAGAACAGTTTTATGCGCGCAAAGAGGGGTACCGCAAATTGGAACAAAAATATGAGCGGCTGTTTCCGCCGTCGCATGTGACCCATATGATGGAACATAATCTGGCGCGGCAACTCCTGGACAAAGGGACCCTTTACGAAATTTTCTTGGACGCTTACCGCTTGTTCAAGCTGCACGCGGACCGTCCGTGGATGCCTACCTCGGCCTCGGAAATCATCCAGGAATTTACCCAACGGGACTACGGGGCGCTGTTTACGTTGCTGATGCGCAATGCTACGCTTCATCATGTGGTGGCCGACGCGTTTCTCAAGGCGGCCGCGGCCCCCGACGACGCGGAGGCCGTGGACGGTCTGGAAGACGAGGGAACGAAGGTACCCACCAAAAATGGGAAATGCAGCCGGTATTTCCTGACCAAGCGGTACACGTCGCTCGGCGATTTGCAAAAGGACAATTACCAAGACGACGTCTTCTACGACCCCGAGTTTGACGATACCCCCTATTCCCTTTTGAACGAATACAAGGCGGATATGCCGACCACGGACAAGGCGGACGGGCAGAAAAGCCAGGCCATGCGCGAATTCCTGGATTTACTCACCGTCAGTTTGACCCAGAAACACGGCATTGCCAAGGAGGCCGCGGGTGAACTGGCCCAGACGTTGGTTGCCAAGAAGAAACGCGTGAAAGAGGGGGAGTATGCCATGTTGGACGTGGTTTCCAAGAAGGACAGCGAGACCGAAGGCGCTCAATCGGAACGGGAATTCTACCGTCGCGTCAAGAACAAATGGGTCCGGGACACGTCGGTCCTGGAGGAATCCTTTGCCGATTTGTCGTATTTGATCCAGGCCGCGTTCCCGACCGGGGGGCCCAAGAAGGCAGTCGGGTCAAGCGCCGCCAAGCAGTTCAACCAAGCTTGGTGCGACGCCCAGCCGATGTGCTTCAAGAACCCGCGCCTGGCTACCTGCGACCCCTTTGCTTCCGCTGAACGCCGCATCCAGCAGATGCGGCAACAGGTCGCCGTCCAAGAAATGGCCTCGCGCCTGGAAATGTCTCAAGAAGACATGGCCCAACGGATGGAAACCTGGGTCCTGCAAGCATCGCGGCTCTTGGTCGCGAAAGAGCGGCTACGAACGGTGACGGAACAAAAATACAGCCGCTTGGCCCATGCCTTGGGGGCCCAGATGGCCCGAGCTCGCGCCGAAGCCCCCGCACCCCCGGTATCCCCTTATACCAAATTGCGCGACGACATCTTGGGTCAGTCCGATTTCGCGAAACGGCAACACGACTTGGTCCGTTTTTTCCAGACGGGGGCGCTGCGCCGGGCCATGACGGAAGAATTGGGCGAGGATGCCCACTGGCTCTACTGTACCCAGACGAATACCAAACTGCTGCCGGCGTTTTTCCATGACCTGGCCAAGGAGTATGTGACTCAGGGGGAACCGGGGTACCAGGCCCGTCTGGAGCAACTCACGCAGTTTCAAATGTTGAGCGACGACGGTGACGCCATTGTGGACAAGCACAGTGGGTACATCCTCACCAAGATAGAATGGGTCAACGAAGAACTCTACGATGAACACGGTTTCCGCATCAAGACGGCCAGTGCCTTGGTCATTCCTCCCGAGGAGAGTGGGGGCGCCGCCGCCGCGGACCCGTGGTCCACTCCGGACAAGGGGGCCGCGGTAGCGACAGCAGCGGCCGCTACTGGCGTGACCGCTACCGATACCGAACTGCATCAGATGGTCAAGAATGTTTACCACACGTTTTACCAGGCCATGGAGCTCCCCCCGGCCACCGAATCCCAAAACGATCTCCGCGGGTTCGTGTTGCGCACCGTGTTGGAACTTCACGCCGTCTTGGTGAAACCCCGCGACGAGTTTATCCGCGACCTGTCCTTGCGCAGCAACGAACCCGCGGCCAAGCTCGCCGCCAAATACAAAACCTACGAACATCAGTATGTGATCATTTTGACGATGGCTGCGCTGTTGGTCGGGATCCAAACATCCTTGCCTCCGATTCGTACCAAGAAAACGGTGCCCGGGTGCGTCAAGTCGTTTACCGGGTATCCCTTGACGGAATCCACCGAGGACCAGAGTGGGATCCTATACTTGGTTTGCATTCTGCAACTGGTCAAGAGTTCGGTGCCGCCGTGGAACAGCGTCAAGAACATTAAAAAGGAGACCATTCAAGAGATGCTGCGCAAGACCCTGGAGCGCATCTTGGAAACCCGCAAGGATGTATATGATCTCTACCAGCGTCAGCTCACCTACCGTGCGGAACATCCCGATGAATTCGCCATTCCGGAACGTTACCAACTGGAAACATGGCGGCACCTGTTACCACCCATCGTGGAGATTGGGGTGATGGACCGACTCCCGGTCCCGGGGGGACCTTCTCTCTCCGAGAACCCTCTGGTACTGCAATCGCAGGCCATTCGCTACGGCTACGGGGTGGTGGAGGCGATTCATCGGGTGGTGCGCAGCAAGGAGGTGCTGCTCAAAACGTCGGTGGGGGTGCCCTTCATCCAAAACGCGTGCTGCAATGATACGGCGGCACAAGAGACGACCCTGCAGTACTTTATGCGTGAATCGCCCGTCTTGGTGGCCTTTTTGCGGAACATGGCCCAGTACCAAACCCGGTTGGACCACATGCGCCGGCGCACCCAGGCACCGATGTACCTATTCAGCGACGACACCCGCTTGGTGCGTCCGGAGGTGACGTCGGGTCCCGCCGAAGAGCTCATCTACGCGGCGTTTATCCATTTTTGCCAATTTGACCGGTTGGACCAAGACATCCCGGAGTACCTGTTGCCCGTGTGTGCGACCAAGCCGGCGGCCGAGCGGTACGCGCCCCGTGGTACGCTGACCGAAAAGATTCAGGCGCTGAAACAGATGGGGCGCAAGTACAGCTGGGAGGACTACGACCATTTGATACGCCGGGTCAACGTGGCGCGGCGGGTGCACGTGGACATTCAATTTATAACCCCCACGGCGGTCAAGGTCCTGACCGAATTCTTGGCAGTGGGGCAGGCGATGGCTGGCGCCGGATCCGTGCCTTTGCGTTTGGACACGGTACGCCGGGAACTCCTGGCGGTCTTGGTCAAATACGACCCCCAAATCATGCTATTGGAGCATCCCGTGAATAGTGACAAAGGTAACGAAGGTGACAAAGGGGGAGACACCGAAGGCATGCACGCCGTTTCCGACGCGTTGGTCAACGTACTGGGTCCTTACAATGAGGCCGCCCGGGAACGCATTGTCCAATTCGTACCCAAAGGTACCCAGCGTGATTTTGCCGACCGGGTGTTGTCTCAGTGGACCGAATGGGGAGCCACTGGTCCGACCGACCTCCAAGCGGTGGCCCAGTTCATGAAGAACGCCATGGTGTTTTTGGTCAAGATCCTTCCGACCATGATCTTCAACCGCCAGTTTTACAAGGAATGGCGCATCCCGAAGCATTGGGAGATGGGGGCCAAGCACCAAGAAGTGATTACGACGTTTCTCAACAAGAACCGCGAATGGTTTGCTCGGTTTGCGTCCCCCGACCCCGAATTTGCCTCCCTCATTCAGGAATGGCAAGCGGCCCTGTTGGATACCGTGCGCCTGATGCAACTGCTGCCGGTGCAGGCACCGATTGACAAGGCGGGACAGCGATATTTCCGCTTGTTTTCCGAGACGGTGGTCCAAGAACTGCTTAAATTCGTGGGCTATTCCCTCTTTGACCAGGTGGTGATGTTATGCCATCGGCTCCCGAAAACGTCGGCGGGGACCAAGACGAAACAGACCGCGACGCAGTGGATGGTGGCCATGATGGAAATGCTGTATTCGGATAAGAAAATCGCCAACATGTCGTACGCGGACATCATGCGCGAGGTGGAAAAGTCGCGGTTCAAGGAAAAGGCGCGCATCATGCGGACGTTCCAAGAAGCGACGGAGAGTGACCGCCGGTACATGTACATGGAAAAGGTGTTCAAACTGAACCGCTGGAGTGTCAATGCCAAAGACCTGCTCAAGGAGAACGACGCGCAGTTTGAAAAGGAGGTGGCGGAATTCGTGGACGATACGGTGGAGGAACGGTTCGGTGCTGGGAGCGAGGACCAAGACGACCCCGACTACGATTACGACGACCAAGAGGACCCTGACGAGGCACACAATGAGGACAATGATGACAATGAAGGGGACGAAGACGAGTATGACGAAGGGGACCGCGAACTGTACGAATATGACAATGAAGATGCCTACTGAAACCGATTTAGAATCGTCCCAATAGACCCAAGTATATGATCCTTTCGGGCTATGAACGAAATGACCAGCACCCCCCCACCTAACGCGTTTCCCTGTCCTCAGTGTGAACGTATCTATAAGACCAAGAACGGCCTCCGTAACCACTTGCGCAAGTATGTACATGGTACTTCCGCATCTGTACCTGTTTCGTCGGCACCGGTGGAAACCGTGGAAACCGTCCAGGTCCAGGTGCAGAGTGAACCCGAAGGCGACCAAGACGACGAACTGGAATATGACTTGGAAGACGACCAAGAAGAGGATGACGAGGACGACCAAGAATATGATCAAGAAGAAGAGGACGAAGACGGACCCGAATATGAGCAAGACGAGGACGACCGTTATCCAGTCTTGTCCCTTTCCGTCTTTGACAACAATAAATGCAACAATAAATATATCTGTGTCACAGTGATGGATACCTACCATGTCGCTTTCTTGGCGGCCATTTTCATGGCCGTTTTGACGAACATGGGTATGGTGACCTACGTGATATACAGCCAAGGGTCGGGGTCGTCCTCGCCCGCCAATGCCACCTTGGCCACTTTGAAAAATTGAATTTAGCGTCATGGTATCCCGAGAGATGACATGACGTCAGTAGACCCCACCTACCCCGCACCTAAGAAAATGACCCGTATTCAAGACCCTCTGGAAGAGCTCCTGGCATTTTGCCTTGCCCTGCCCCCGCGCCCAACGAGCATGCACCCCCGTCCCTACATATTGTCCGTGGAGGGCAACATTGGGGCCGGTAAAACAAGTCTCCTGGACCAACTGGAGGTCCGGGTGAATCCCCGCCGAGTCGTGGTGGTGCGCGAACCGGTGGACACCTGGATGCGGCTCACCGATCCCACCGACGGCGAATCCATTCTCCAAAAATTTTACAAATGTCCGGCCGTCTACAGTTTCACATTTCAAACCGTGGTCTTTCATAGCATCATGCAATCCATAGATGAGGCCATAACCACCCACCCCGAGTGTGAAATCATTGTATGTGAGCGTTCGCTGGCGGCCAGTCGGCATGTGTTTTGTGCCATGTTGAAAGAGGCCAACCAAATATCGGCATTTGAAATGAACATCTACGAGAGTTTCTTCACGCCGTCTGTGATGGAACGGTACTACCCGGACGCCGTCTTCTTCCTGGATGTGGACCCCCATATATGTTTGAAACGGATCCAGAAGCGCGACCGCAAGGGCGAAGAGGATATTCCGTTGGACTATTTGATAAAACTGGACCACACGTACCGTCAATGGTTGCCAGAATATACCCACGCATTCTTGGAACATGTCCCGTGACCGCCCCTGACACCGGTTCACATCTGAATTATCCATTCTTGAAGGTTGGTCCTTGAATCTTGGGCCACTTGTCGTCGGCGGGGGCGGCCGCGGCCACCACCTCGGCCGCAGTTGCGACGGGTAAAGAGCCCGGGCTTGTGATGGGTACGGCAGTAACGACAGGTACATTGGCAGTTTCGGATATGATTGGCGCAGCAGTATCTACCATATTAGTAGTAGCCGTGGTTGAATCGTTATTTGAACCGGTAATCGTCGCCGATAATACCCGGTATATGATGTCCAGTTCTCTTTTTTTTGCCATCAAATCGCTAATATCAGGGTCTTGGTAAAGCATCTCGCCATTTTTCAGGACCATGCGTTCCTTTTCCACTGGTTCCGGTCGCGCTACACGTACAGGTGCAGGCCCAGGCCCTGTACCTGGTTCTGGGAGGTACCGCTTGAAGGTCACCAGGTAAGAATCAGGCATATTGGCACTCAGGTCAGGCGTTTCTTCCATGACATTGTTCATGGCAGCATTGTACCATACGGTCAGGTCTTCGTAGGTAAGCGAAGCCGTATTGGACGAGGGGTCCAAATACAACTTTATGTCGCCCCCAGACGCATCGCGTTTTACTGTCATGGGATGCAACATGGTGCCCGAACTATCTATCTGAAAGGTCACATAGAATTCGTTGAGCAGGACCATTGGGCGGGAAGACGGAACTACCTGGGTCGCGGCGGTCGCGGCGGTGATGGAGGAAACGGCTTCTGTTGGTTGTGTAACTTGGGTAGCTTGATTGACTTGACTGGGTTGTTCAGTGGCTGTCAGGGAGGAAACGGTTTCCGTTGGTTGAGTCATTTGGGTAGCTTGTGTCACTTGACTGGGTGGTTCAGTGGCTGTCAGGGAAGAAACCGCCGCCGTCGGTTGGGTACTGGGGGTATGTTCGGTATCACCATCACCGTTTGGTAGTGGCGAGGTATTTGTACTTGTATTGACACCTGGAATTTTGGGAATGGGTCTAAAAAAATTTTCGTGGAGGTTTTTTGTCCAATTGGGTAATTCGGAACCGGCTCTCTCTCTTTTTACTTGTTCTTCAAATTGTTTTGTACTATCCGACAATGGGGCATCATGATGTATTCTAGTATGTTCAGAAACCGTAGAAGAATCATCCGAAAAATCAGTTCGGAGAGGGGGAGGGAGAGGATGGTTGGGACGTAAAGGAGCAGGAACGGGAACGAGAGCAGGAGCAGCAGCAGGAGCAGCAGCAGGAGCAGCAGCAGGAGCAGCAGCAGGAGCAGCAGCAGGAGCAGCAGCAGGAGCAGCAGCAGGAGCAGCAAGAGCAAGAACAGAAACGGGAGCAGATGTAATTGGATTTGATATTTTAAATCCGCGTTCGTTTAAACAACGAATCAACTCTTCTTTACCAAGTCCGTTGCGAGTTTCTTGTTCTATAAAACGATTGTATTTAGCTTGTGGTATTATTTTGCGTCGGTATGTTTTGATTAATTTTTTAGCAGCTTTCACGCACAATTCACTATAGTCGCCTTGAGATGTTGGCTCAGCCGCCTGATCATCATTATAGGAACTAGGAGGAGCAGAACTAGGAGCAGGAGCAGGAACAGGAACAAGAGCAGAACCAGGAATACGAGTAAGAGCAGAACTAGGAGCAGGAACAGGAACAAGAGCAGAACCAGGAATACGAGTAAGAGCAGAACTAGGAGCAGGAACAGAACTAGGAACACGAACAGGAACAACAGCATAACTAGGTTCAGGACCAGGTTCATCAGCAGGATCAGAATTGGGAGGAGGTATAACATCTACTGGTCCAGTTATCGGAATTGTTTGGGTACGTGGTTCAGCATGATGTCTCGTCAAAATATTCGTATTTTTCGCCCCCGTATTTGTCGTGCTAGTATTTGTCGGTTTGTTTCCCTGAAAAACATTTTTATTTTGTTCAACTATCCCTTGTGGGATGACCTGTTGCAAATTAGCTTTTATGTCGTCCGTTGTCCCCCCCTTGATACGACGTTTCAGCGTGCGTCGCCGTTTTCGTGCACATTTCGTGGTATTTCGTCGCCGACTCGGCATCCGATGCACTGGTCTTTGCAGGCAGCCAACTATACTATAATGCGATAAAAGCCCACGCACTACAGTACGACGGACAGCGGCAGGTCCGCCGTGGCCACGGTCACTTTCCGCGGCTCGCGGTCGTACTGCGACACCCAAAAATGGTAGCAACCCCCTGTCCCATCCACTGCCCGAGTCTCCAGCATCCCGATGCAGAACTCAATGTTGGTCCGGCGCAAAAACGTAAATGGCTGACTTCGCCGAATCGGCCGCAACGTTTCGGCGTCCAGCAGCAAGAGCACGTGGTAATACTGGCGCGGCCACTCGTGCACACTGAAATGCACCAGTCCCACCAGCGCGCCCGGGTAGTCTAAAGACGTGCGGAAGTACGTGGACCCACGGAACTGGTCAAACCACGGGGACTTGATTTCCCGGGTGGCGTCCACGACAAACTGACCCGTCCCCACTTCCACGTGCCCCACGGTCATGTCCGAACAACGGTATAGGAGCTTGTCCCCCGGCAAAGGGCACCAATTTTTCTCACAGGGCGTATCGGTCGGCGGTTGGACCACCGTCGTCGCCGTCAGTGCGCGTCCCATCACGTCGTACACGCCACGCAGAATGCGCCCTTTCCCTGCACCACCCGACGCCCCGTCCCGCGTATAATTGACACTGGTCCCGACGTAACACACTTGCCCGGTGCTGTCCAACCACAGACGAATGTCCTCCACGCCCTGGTACTCGCAGTCGGGGATGGAAACCAGGGTAATGGGGTCAGCGGAGCAACCCCTGGTAATGGGGTCGCGCATTTCAAAATGCTCCACGGCGGTCATGGTCTGATTCAGACGGCTGCATACATTCCGGGTATGAATCGTGCGGTCGCTGCTGTTCGGAAACAAATACCCTCCGTTGTCCGCCAACGTGTAATTCACATAGCGCGTGTTCATCCAGTAGCCTCCGTCGCCCGCCCACGACATCGGCACGATGGACGCCGAGCTCGCGTGAAAATCGCCGCCCAGTTCCGGGCATTCGTGCGCTACCTCGGTGTACGACCCCACGTCTTTCGCTAAACACATGGACCACCATTCGGCCGGCACCTCCAGGATACTGTCGTTGTGATCCGCCGCGTACCAATTGGGCGTCCAGTTGTCTATTTTGCTCTCCATCCACGCCCAGAAATTCACCTCCCACGTCATCTGGTTGTATTCGGCCAGGAATTTGGGGAACCAGGTCGTGTACAGTCGGCAAAACTCGGCCATGGTACCGATGTCCCCTAAAAAGAAGCCGCCGCAGAATCGCCAGTGGATGGCATGAATGACCCCCGTGATGGCCCCGGTATTCATCGGCGACGGCAGGGGTTGCCAGCATCCGGGAATGGCCAAAAACGTCCGTTTCCAGACGTTGGACGCCATGGCGCGCAACTGGGCCTGGGACCCCGCCACGTCCCGAAACACATGCGCCACATTGAAGTCTATCCAGGCAAAATGCGTGGAATTCCAAGGATTGACCTTCATCGCATCCATCATACACTCCATCTTGGTGTGCATCAGCGTCATGTATTCCAACGTGTCCTTTTGCATGTTGCGGTGCCTCGGCAACCCCTGATGGGTCGTCCCCGCGTGCATGTTGCGGTAAGGGCGCCACTGCTGGTAGACCCAGGTGTCGGTAATGTTCTTGAACACCCGCATGCGCCGCACGTTGGGGTACGTCACCATGAACTGGTCCAGGAGCGACACGCTGGACTCGTCCACATACACGCACAATTGGATGCCCGTCTGCGCGATTTTAGCAAATTGTTCAAAGCGCCAAATCATGTCTCGCGAACCCAGACGGTTATTCGGATAAATATTCATGTAGGCCGTAACAAAGGTGACCACCGATGACGTGTTGCTCATGACGGACGCAATCCAAGGACAAGTATAGGATCCTTCCCGATTTGTTTACGTCATTTTACAACGCCCGTTTTGGTGCCCAGATTCCATTGGACCTATATGGTAACTGTGAACCGTGGTATCATGCCCCCTCGTCAAGTTGTCCTGCATCCCGACGTGTGGGGACCGCATTATTGGTTTGTCCTACATACCATCGCCTATACGTACCCGGAACATCCGACCAATGTGACCAAGCGCAAATATTACGATTTGATTCAGAATTTGCCTCTGTTTTTGCCCGACGAGACCATGGGCGATCTCTTGGCCGAATTCTTGGACAAGTATCCGGTGTCGCCGTACCTGGATTCGCGCGAGTCCTTTATGCGCTGGATGCATTTTTTACATAACCGGTTCAACGTCCATCTGGGGAAACCGCCCTTGTCCATGTACGCGGCTTTAGACGCCTTTTACGAAGCGCATCAACCCCGCGTCCTGCATCATGCCCGCACCCAAATACGCACCCGGGACATTATCTATGTCAGCATACTCTTGGCACTGGTCCTGGGCATTTATACCCTGTCTCGGACCTGATTTCGCAGACATGAACCTGTCCTTTTGTCCATATAGATTAGCATATTGGACGTGGAAACATGCGGATAGAACTGTGGCTGTTGCTGATCTGCGCCTTGGTGGTATTTAATATTTACACCGAGGGGCGGTACCTGAAAAATTGGATGCGGTACAAGAAATGGTTGCAAATGGCCGGCGTGGTCCTCGGCACCCTCTTTTTGTACTATTTGATCAAAAAGAACCCCATGAATACGGGGGCACTGCTGCAGGCCTCCAACGACTACATCAAATACATGCCCTTGGACAAGCAAAGTGCGAGCCTATTGACGCCTATTTTGGATTTTACCGCTAAACAGCAACGCGGTGGTGGCGAGGCAAGAGGAGGCAGTGGACCCGCGCCGTACCAAGAGGCGCCTGCCGCGGCCCAACGGGTCCTACAATCGGGTAAGCAAAGCAACCCCGGATGGGGTAAGCAAAGCAACCCCGGATGGGGTAAGCAAAGCGGCAGTCGCGTCACGGCGACCAAGCGATCGGTGAGCGAGACAAAAAAAAAGTACGTGGCGAGTCGTCAGGGCTGGCGATGCCACAGCTGTCAAGAACAATTGACTGCATGGTTTGAAGTGGACCACAAAGTCCGCTTAGAATACGGTGGCAGTAATCATGTAGACAACTTGGTGGCTCTTTGTCGCAATTGCCACGGTGGCAAGACGGCTATGGAAAATATGAATAAGGATATGTTGTGATTCTAAAACCCCTCTCCAGGCTGTGACAAGTCGTAGCGAGCGGATTTCCCAGTTAGCAAAATCGCATAATTGTTACCAAATGGCGGAGAGAGCTTGTTCAGAGAGCGAAAATATACCCTAACCCAACCCTAAACTGCTCTCCTAACAGGCTCCGTCACCCATTTGGTAACAGTCCTACTTTTTTTGCTAACTCGGAAACCTTTTCCGCAAGTCGTACTCCGTCTGTCTCGTTTCGGCCGGTTCGGCCGGTTCCAACTGTCGGGCAATCGTCGTACCAATCAGAATCGGAATGGCCAACGGAATGGCCACGGGACAGGCAAATCCGACCATAAATCCGGATAGTGCCCCTAACCATCCCGAAGCCATGCAGGAAACCACACACTCGGTGTAGGCATCCCTTTTATGGTCCCTATACCCGAAATAGGCACCGACCCAGGAACCCAAGACGCTTCCGGTCGTCGCACTGGCGATCACCCATTGGTCGTAATTCATTGCGTTGATTTTATCGCGCAAGGTAGTTTTCATACGCGCCGCCGCACCCATCCGGGGTTGCCGCTTCGCAGCCGCCGCGCTAAATCTCTTCATTGCCCACATTCCCCTGGATGCCATCCCAAGACATGTATAGGATCCCAAATTCAATTTTTCCCTCCGGTCCGCACCCCATCCCCCGAATCTATATCACAGCATCTTATAGATGATTTGATATTGGTCCCGATACCACGCATGTACCGTCGCAATCCCAGCAATTCGCCCACGCTCGCTTACGTGACGGGGGCTCTGCCGTTTGTCCTCGTCCCACTCCTATACTTGGCCATGAATGCGGTGTTACAAGGTGGCTCCCTCACCAACATTTTTATGTGTGCCTTGGTCGTCCTGGTCGTGCTATGGGGACTCTGCGCCGCGGTCTACGTGGCCGATGTCTTGGTCCCCAAGTTCATCTTGTTCATCCTGGTGGGCGGTTTAGCCGTTTCGGCCCTCATGCTCCTCATGACCACTTACAATTACCTGAGTTCCTACAGTTTCACGGCCACCAATATCATCAAAAAAATCCTGCTCATCTTGGCCGTCGTGTTGGGTCTGGCCATTGTCACTGTGCTCATTCCCACGGGGTACCGCCCGGCCGGCATGTCCCAGTTCCTCCAAGAATGGGCGGCCTATTTGCGCGAGGAGTGGCGCGTGGCGCCGCCCTCCATGGTGGTCCTGCTCGCCCTGGAACTCTTGGTCCTCGTTGCCTATTTCTTGGTGCCTTGGTACTTAGAGACTCAGATGTCTTATCACAACGGCGTGCGCTGGTTGTACCGGGGTCAACGCATGCTGTCTCAACCCCAAGAAACGGTGGTGGCCACCGCCCGCGATTTGGAGGTCATCAACCCCGAATTCGCGGGCAACCCCTACCTCAAAACCTATACCGTGTCCATGTGGGTCTACATGAACCCCCGGGATGCCCAGATGACCGAAGCCGTGGCGGCGACCTTGGGTCCCACCAACCTCTTCTACTACGGCACGTCGCAACTGCGCGCGCCCGCGGGGCCTGGTCCGGCCAAGAGCAATACGTGGGAACTGGTGAACCCTAAACCGCGCGTGGCTTACATGTACGACTATGGGAGCAAAAAATACGCGTTTGTCGTCGGCTTTACCGACGCCGAGCCCTACCGCCTCTATTTGGAACTGCAGAAATGGCATCAATTGGTGTTGGTCGTGGAAGACAACGGTCTGAGCCTGTTCGTGGACGGGGTTTTAGACAAGGCGTTCCCGGTGCCAGGCACGATGCCGGAATACACGGCCGACGACGTCATCGTCTTGGGTGACATTCAAGGTGCAGTGTACGGCGCCATTGCCGACGTGGTCTATTACGACCATGCTCTCACGCCGGACCAGGTATCCACCTCGTGGAACACGCAAAAATATACCATAGACACTGACTAAAGAATAAACTTGGGGGGCCAATATATAGTGTCGTGGCCGGTTTCCAAGAAGCATGAACTGGTTCATTGTGCTCGGCGTGGTCATTGTGATATTGGGTATTTATCTCCTGTACCTCTACTTTCAAAATTACACCACGGTGGCGGCCAATTTGGTCAATTTGAACAACGCGAACCCGTCGGTGGCCATCACCAACAACCCGAACAGCTACCAATACTCGGTGGGGGCCTGGGTCTACGTGAACTCTTGGAACAATAATGTGACTAAACCGATTTTAGCCATTCCGGGGCAGTTCAACCTGTACCTGGATACCACCAGCCCCACGTTGTATTTTGACATCAGTCAGAATTGCGCGGGGGGCAGTGCGACGCCGTCGCCGCCCATGATTGTCACGGACAATTTCCCTCTGCAACGCTGGACCTACATCACGGTGGTGGTGGACAATTATTTCGTGGATATGTACGTGGACGGCAAGCTCCTGCAGTCCATGAAACTCAACTGCATGCAGTCCGTCCCGAGCACCACGACGGCGTCCATCTATTTAGGCGGAAGCCCCACCATCATCAATGACGTCATGATGACCAAGGTGTACCGGTGGTCCTACGTCCTCGCACCCCAAGACGTGTGGAAGAACTACATCGGCGGCAACGGGGTGTCCACGTCGTTTTCTAGCTACGGCATGGCGGTGGACATCATAAAGAACAACCAGATCCAGAACCAGTTCCGGATCTTTTAAACCTGATTAGGGATTTTTATGTTGGTTCGTGTCGCACCAGTCCGCTTGGAATATCACGGAATATTATAAGTACAGTGTAATTTTATCGGCCCGCATATGGAAAATGCCGCTGCGAACTTCTCGCAAGGAGCCCGAAATATCACGGACAATGTGAACAATACGATGCAACGTATTTCAGATACGATGCGTAGTACGGTGTCCGAATACGGCGACCCAGCCAAAGTGGCCACCGCCAGCGCGGACTATCTGACCACCAACAGCTTGGTCGCCAAAATCGCCATCACGCTCTTGGTGCTGGTCGTCTTTGTCATGTTGCTGATTTTGGGCGTCAACCTCATTGGGTATTTTACACAGAACGCGACCAGTCCGTACGTTGTCCAGGGCATGATTCCCGGTAGCAACAGCACCGCGGTAGCGGGCAATATCATCACCCGGTCCGACAACCGCAAATACGGGATGGAGTATACATGGTCGGTGTGGCTGCAGGTCAATGACCGCGTCCCCGCCGCCGAACAGTACGCGCACGTGTTTAACAAGGGCAACGGAAGCTACCATACGGCCCCCACGGTCATCAACGGGGTCAATTATCCCATGGGCACCGGTCTGGCCACGGTCAACAACGGCCCGGGACTTTATTTAGCCAACAGCGACGTGCCCGGACAAGTGTCGCTGTACCTGGTCATGGACACGGTGGACCCCAGTGTGCCCCCGATGACCGTCACCGTGCCGGGCATTCCCATCAACAAGAAATGGATGCACGTGGGCATCCGCCTGGAGAACACCCTTTTAGATATCTACGTCAACGGTACCATCAGTGGTCGGTACAGTGTCACGGCCGTGCCTAAACAAAACTATGGCGACATTTACGTGTGCCAGAACGGCGGCTTCTCGGGGTTCCTCTCCAATCTCCAATACTATCCCCGGGCGCTGTCGGCGTACGAAATCAACCAAGTGGTGGTGGCGGGTCCGAATACGACGCAGAGCAGTTTAGCCAACTCCACCAAGGGGGCGCCTTATTACCTGTCCACCGATTGGTACTTTGCGAAATTGAACTAAACCGGCGCCCCCAGGCCTGCGCGCAACATGCGCCCTCAATGCATGCTATAGGATCACCCAATAGCATGCATCATTAGACCAATGCACTCTGCAAAATAGGCACATTGTGTATAGCGGGTATCAAGTTTGGTCATCATATAGTAAAAAGGGGCATCGTGCAATGAACAATGATTGTAGTAACATTGCCATTGCCTACGCCCAAAGGAATGAATTGGCCTTTTTTCACACGCCACCCCCGCGATATACGCCCCAGTCGCCTTATCCGGCCGCAAACCATGCCGCGCAGAAGACGGTGGCGTATACCCAACAGCAGTTGAACATGCGCCGCAAAGCCGAGATTTTAAAATACAAGAGTCATCAGCAAAATACCAAGACCAAGAGTTTAACCCAGAAGGAACAGTGGGCGCTCTTGGCGCGCGGCAACAGCAGTCAACCGGTCAATACGGACCTTCCCGCCTGTCCTAGTAATCCGTATGCACCGACTTGGACCACGGCGTGTGATGTTCCCGGCCCCCCTATGCAACTCTATTATGACCCCGCGGTGCCCCTCTATAATTACCTGAATGCGAGCATTAATAACGCCAGTTACAGTGGCATTCCGGACGAGAACCGTGTACCGTATTATCTCTACAGTCGGAACGAGCTGCTCTATACGAATCCTACCGCCGCCAGTTATATATTTGCCGATGTGAGCAACGTTCCACCCTCGTCCGTATTTTACCCGAATAAGAGTCTACAGACCCGCACGTCGTCGCTGGGTAACTTGGTGACGACCAAGTACATGGAACCGGGCACCCTCACCTTGTCGCTCGTGGTTCCCATCGGACTATGGGTAGCAGGGTCAGTCGGCGAAGGTGTCCTAAATACCGATATTTGTCCCGACGACGAGACCCCTGCCTGGATGTCTGACCCCAGTTTCAGTCCACACGTGGACTCGTCGTACGGACCTCTGGATTACGTCAATGGTTGTTACCAGAAATTACCGGGGGTGTTTCAACCGTCGGACGGGTTTGTGATGCATATACTCCATGCCGCCGAGATGCAGCAATTGTATCAGACCCCCGTATCATTGGGGGTCAATTTGAGTGGGGTACCTGTCATGCTAAAGACCCCGCCCACGATCCGTACATCACTTATTTCACCCGGCGTCGCTGTACCGGGGCAACAAACCATTCAGTTTGCAGACGTCTCCTTTGCGCCGTATACGCTGGAACCGGGGCAATTTTACGGCATTCAGTACGTGGGTAATTTGGTCATAGACAACCTACAAATAGATGTCCAGCCAGAGCAAGTATATGATCTGACCATCACGATGAATTACATGTACGATTACCCCCTGTCTACCCAATTTGATTACCTACAGACCGGACTGTTTTTCAATTTGTCGCCTCAGAATCAGAATGCGGCGGATGGACTCACGTTTGCCTCCACCCCGCCGCCCTTTGTGGGGGGCAACATGTCCACCTATAGCCCGGATTCTATAGTCGCCACGACGACCCCTACTCTCACGAATTTTGCGTTCGGCAATGTCGGCCTCAATTATGTCAACATCGTCGGTATTGTCGGTAATTTTGATACCTATACGTTGTATCGCACGGATATCAGCGGTCAGAACCCAGGAGGACCCGTGCTGGCCACGCACGAATTTCGCCAGCTCACCTCGGACACGTTTTTGGATGCGAGTCTGAATCCGTACACGACGTACACTTACCGTATTATGCCCACATTCCGTGGATTGAACGGGTCGGTCTTCACCATCGGTACGGTCGTGACGCAAAATGTTCAGATTGCGGCCACGTTGGACCTGTCATCGGTGACCACCAGCAGTGTCTCTATCGTGAACATTACCGGAAATTTCACGGAATATACGGTGTACCGAGATGTGAGCAATCAAGACGGTACCACTAGTAAGACTACGTTATCGGGTCTTAGGGCTTCCACATTTACCGACCAAGGATTGACCCCAGGTGCTACGTATACTTACGCGATTCAGGGCTATATTACCAATACTCCGGGTCCCCGCATCTCTCTTGGGACAGTGACCACCTATTATCCTCGGGTCACCAATGCCTTTTACCGTCTCATTTCCAACACCTCGGTCGTATTAGATATTACTGGCGTTTACGACTACGTCAATATCGTACGTAATGGGTTCCCGTCCCAGGTATATCGTCAACAACTCCCCACCAAGGTGGATCCTATCACCGGCGACCTATCATTCATCCAGTTCTCCGATATCAATATCAATACCAGTACCACCTACCTACCCAATGGGTACATTTTGGGACAAAATTATACCTATTCGGTGCAGCCGGTACTGACGGACCAACAAGGTCGCACCATCTTAGGTACCACCTATACCTTACCCACCATTCTCATTCCTACCACGGCCCTGGCAGTCACCATTGGGCCCATTACCATCACGGCCACGTCGTCGTCCTTTATCTTGTCCAATTACCAAGATTATTACTATGTGAGTGTGGCCCAGATTCGGGACGGGGTGGTCGGTCCGGCGGTTACCCAACCGGTCAGTGCGGTCCTCTACCGCGACCCCGGCAGCGCTTTTTCTGCTTCTTCCATCTACGCTTATTCCATTGTGCCCTACAACAATCTTGATATTCCCGGCAATACATTTACCTCCATCAACGCGTGCCCTACCGCCACAGTGAGTATTCAAATCGCGTCCATCACCACATCCAGCGTCCTCTTTCAGTTTGTGGACTTGGGTGGCAACCGGAACAATTTCAAATCGGTCACTGTTGTGAAGAACAACGTGACCTTGACCACGCTTCCCCTCGGTACGATCTCTTATACTGATACTTTGGCGAATAGCAACACGTTTATAGATTACGTATTCTCCTATACGTTTATCCCGTACAATATCTTGAATACCCCCGGAATCACGTACAATTCAGGTAAAATCGCCCCTCTTGCCACGACGTTTTTTGAACGATACGTGGACATCTCCCGGAATGTCCTGTCGTTTACACTCCAACCGACCAACACATTTTCGTACGTCGTAGTGCAACCGTATATTGTCAAAGAAGGGGTCAGTAGCATCTATAACTCACCGACGACTCTGTCTCTCGGAAGTTATTTGTACCGAGATATTTACAATTTAAACCACACGAATGTTTTCTTTCCCATATATTCGTATTATTTTACGGTGTTGCCTTATAATAGCATCAAAGAGGCCAATCATCAGTCTTTGGTCACGACCTACCCGGTCTCGCCCCCGGCCATCGTGGCCTTTGTCAACTATAATAACGGACAAACTTACTGCGCCAACGACGTGTATGCTTCCATCATCATTAATTATGACTATACGACCTACTATGATACAAGTGATAATACGAATCACAGTAATTTGTACGTCTCTGTGGCCGAAGTATCCGGCGGCGTTTTGGATATGTACCTTCGCCAACCTCCGGGGGCCACTTCGGTCACCTACACCGGTCTCTTGTCTTACGTGGTGTACCAATTCAACCTGTCCCCATTCAATGTATTGGATCAATCCGGTGCCTTGGTCGTCACTCCACCCTTTTCACCTCAGTCGCAGCTGACTCCGGGGGTCATCAGCAACAACGATACCGACATTTCCATGAGTTTTGACGCGTCCAGTGCGTTCGCTTCGCTCACCGTGACCCGCATTACGGACGGCGTATACGGCGCGAGTTTTGAAACCGTGGCCAATGTCCCCTATTTCGTGGATCCGAGTGACGTCTTTTTTGCCGCGCGTGCGTATTCGTATTATGTCGCGTCCTACAATGCCATTGGTCTTCCTGGAGACAGTTGGACCACGCCCCGAGTCTCCCCCCGGGCCACGGTAGCCATCAGTCCGGTCGGGATCGGGGTGACCGAGGCGTCTTTTTCTTTCTTGGACGTCACCGCCTTTTACTATGTTACTGTCGCCTATTCGGTCAATGCTCAGCCTTGGTTATCCGTTCCGAATACCCCATTTTACGCTTCGGCAGGACCCCTCTACATTAATCTCCAAGCCTTTACGGCGGACAGCAGCTATGTGTTCCAGTTGACACCGTACAATGCGGTGGCGGCGGCGAATACTCCCGCCATCATCCAGAGTGAGGTGGTATCTCCCCCGGCCACCGTGACGGTGAGCCCTCTCTCCATCACCAACTATGACTTGTCCTTTGTATTTCTCAACCGGACCACGTACTATTCTACCCAAGTCGCCCGTATAGACGGGGGGCATCTCGGTCCTTATGTCCTCTTTCCTCACGGAACTTCTTTTCTCAATATCCAACCCTTGGGCACGTCGGGCAACGAACTCTTCTATGCCGACGTCAGTTACGCTTTTTCCATCCTGCCGTACAATGCACTTGATGTTCCCAATACGTCGGCTCTGCTCACTACGCCACCGGCCTCCCCCGCCGCCGTCGTGACGACCACCCCCGTCTTCATTACGAACCAAGACTGTTCTTTCGTGATTACGAATGTGCCGTCGCGCCTGTTTTACTACATTTCGGTCACTCGTCTTGCTGGCAGTAAATACGTCAACACGACTACCCTGCCTCCGGGAACCACCGAATACCACGACCCGAGTTTGGTCTTCACAGCGGATACCAGTTACCAGTATGTGATCACCCCCTACAACGTCTTGGACCAGTCCAATGTGGTGACCGGACAAATTATACAAACCGTGTCCCCTGTCGCCGTCGTCAGTGTGGACCATGTGGATATTTCGTACACTGATGCGTCGTTTGCCTTTACGGGCCTCATACAAAAGCCTTTTTATTATGTGGCGGTCACACGTCTGGTCCGCGGAAACCCGGTAGACACGGCCACCTTGCCGCCGGGTTCTACCTACTACGTGGATCCGAGCAATGTATTTACCGCCGATACCAGTTACGCATACCAAATTGTCCCATACAATGCCGTAAAATCCGCCAATCTTGCGGCCACCGTCATCACGGCCCCCGTATCGCCCGTATCCGCCGTCATCACCAGCTCCATCTCCATCACCCCGGCCGATGCCAGCATGACCTTTTTGAACCCCACCGGATTCTATTCACTCTCCGTGGCCCGGTACATCAATGGTACACTGACCCTACCCTACGTCGCCTTGCCCCTCGGTACCTACCTCTACGACGACCCAAACCCGACACCGGGGGCTACTACCAAATTCGTGGCAGCCAACAGTTACGCCTATTCCGTGGCCACTTTCAACGCGGTCAAAGAACCCGGATTCGTCACACGTACCCCTCCCGCATCGCCGGCAGCCACCGTGGCATTCAATACCTTTGCTACAGTGACCGCAACCACAATGACGTTTTTATATCAAGGAACGCCCGGCCCCGACAGTTATTATTACGTCGGCATCGCGCGCTACATAAAAGGCCAGTTCAAGGACACGGCCAAGCAACCCCCGGCGTCCATCTCCTATACGGATCCCAGTGGCCTATTCTACGCCGACATCAGTTACCAGTATGTGATCACCCCCTACAATGCGGTAGACGCCTCCAATACGGCGGCCACGGTTCGCAGCACGATTGTTTCGGCCCCGGCCGTCGTCTCAGTCTCGGCCCTGTCTATTTCGGGGGACGACGTGTCGTTTTCGTTTACAAATTTGGCCGCGCGACAGTTCTACGACGTTTCCCTGGGACGCTTGGTGCAAGGCCGCCTCTTGGGTGGTTCCTATACGCGTGTCCCTTACGGAACCCAGGTGTACCTGGACCCGAGTTCGGTCTTCACGGCCGACCTCAGTTACCAGTATGTGATCACCCCTTACAACGTCTTGGGTCAGGCCAATTTGGTCGCTACCATCTACACGAATACCGATTCGCCCCGGGCGACCATCGCCTTTGGACAGTTCAACACGGTTTCTTATACGCAAATGCGGTTCACCTGTCTCTACGGACCCACGCGGTATTATCTTTTCAGTGTGCGGCGTTTGGTCAATGCGGCCTGGTTGGATACTTACAATGTCAAGCAACCGGTCGCCGCCACTGTATATACCGACCCCAGCGCCACATTTACGGCTGACAGCAGCTACGCCTATTATGTGGCTCCTTACAATGCGGTGAATTTTCCCAATGCGCTCTCCGTATTTACCACCCCCGCCGTGTCCCCCGTGGCCGTCACCACTCTGGGTTCATTCATCGCCGTGTCTTACAGCGCCATCACATTTTCTCTGCAAAATCCTACCTCATTTTACTATACTAGCATTGGGCGCGTAGCTCCCGGTGATGCCAAATACCCGGCGGCGGCCACGACCTCGGTATTGCAGCCGCCTCATAGTATGACCTATTCGGACCCGAGTCCTCCTTTCTTTGCGTACTTGTCGTATACGTACACGGTGACGCCGTTCAACGGCGTCGGAACACCCGGAGCTACCGTACAAACGGCCACCGTGTCCCCTCCGGCCGATGCGTCCTTCTACAGTTACAGTTCATTGCAAACGAATAGTCTGAAAGTGCAGTTTACCTATAGTACCAGTTACGAGTATTTGCAGGTGGCCGAGGTGTCGGGCGGGGTAGTAGGACCGTTTACCGCTTTCCGGGTTCCGGGAGGACCGGGGGGCGACGTCAGTTTCGTGGACACGGGTCTTTGGCCTCGGTACATCTATTCTTATTTGGCGGTGCCCTACAATGCGTTGGACGTTTCCAACGGAATGCGCGGAACCCCCAATATTTCGCCCACGGCGTATGTTGCAGACACCAGTTTCATCGCCGTGAGCGCGACGACCTTGTCGTTTGCGTACAACCAAGCCACGGATCTCACTTTTTACGATGTGTCGGTGGCCCGCATTACCAACGGAGTGTATAGGAGCTACCAAAGCATTTCTCACGGGACGACGCCGCGCATCTATACGGATACGGCGATATTTGACGCCAGCAGTGTGTACCGATATTCGGTGATGCCTTACAACGGTATTTCGGTACGAGGTCAAGAGACGGTAACGGCGGCCGTCTCTCCCCCTGCCCAGGTCACCTTATCTACTCCGGTGGTCACGACCACCGCCATCACATTGAATTATGGATACACATTGGGGGCGGGGGTCAGTTTCCGTTATGTCACCATAGACGAATGGATCAATGGGAACCTTAGTGCCACGGTGCAGGTTCCGGTGGGAGTCATGACCTATACATTTTCGCCCCGTACCGCGAACAATGTTTACCAGTATTACGTGAATCCCGTCAATGGCATGGGTAATACCGGCACGCCGGTTCAGACGGCTCAGCTTTCCCCTATACCGGTGGTACCCACGGTAACCTATGGTCTTACCACGCCGACGTATTTTGTCCTCAATTTCGCCAATCCATCGGTGTGCAGTTACATGGCGATTACCCGCATTACCGATGGGACCCCGGCACAACAGGCGCAGAATAGCACGGCCAATGCATCGTCGTTCACTGATTTTGGTACATTCGTTACCTCTTCCCAGTATTCTTACAATATTCAGCCGTTCAATGCCTTGACTGCCCCCGGTGCCACCTATACGACGACACCGACCAATTTGGTCAATGCCACGGTGACCTTCAATGCCGCCGCGGGATACGTGGTGTCGTTGACTAGCATCGCCTTTAGTTTCTTGAGCGCAGTCACGTTCAGCTATGTTTCGGTGACGCCGATTGTCAACGGCACGGCCTCTACTACCCCGGTGAAATTGGCAGTGGGTGTCACGAATTATACCGATACGGCGAATGCCCCTTTTAACAGCGACAATTCGTACTGCTATCTGTTGACGCCTTACAATACCTACGGCAATCCCACGCTGATAACGGCAATTACGACACCGACAATCACGAGTCAGGCGACGATAAGTTCGACATCCTTCTTGGCGGTGACCAATACGAACATCGGGGTCAGTTATAGTGCCGGAACGTCGCGCTATTACTATGTGACCGTGACCCGTTATATCAACGGAGCCAAAGACTCTCTGGGCGAAGTTCGGCAACCCATTCGGGCCACGAACTATTATGACCCGTCGGGTCCATTCTACGCCAATACGAAATACCACTACCAATTCTTGCCTTATAATGCGATAGATTCTTCCAACCTGGCTTCGTCCATAACAACGGCACAGGTATCTCCTCCCGCAGCGGCGACATTTTTAGGATACACGGGCAAGGACGTTACCAGTGTGACGGTGAATTTCGGTCCGGTCGCCGCCGGATACCAGTATCTACAGGTGGCCACGATTACCAATAGTGCCCAGGGGTCTTATCAGAAACTTTCCAATGGAGCTACCAGCGTATTTTACGGCGGACTTTCTCCCCTCGCGCGTTACCAGTTCACAGTGGTCCCATACAATGCATTGGATTCGCCCAACAACTTTGGCCAATTCAGTACCCCGGCCATATCCCCTTATCCGTATTTGACGGGAGTCAACATCACGGTGACGGCCAATACCTCCATTACGATAAATTGGGGGACGCCAACCTCGTTCTATAATGTGTCTGTCACATCCATTATCAACGGAGTACTGAACACATTTTCTACGCCGTTGGCGGCCAATGTGTCTACGTATAACGACCCGGGTAATTATTTTTACGGCGATACCAGTTACGCTTACGTATTGACCCCATACAACATCATGGGTGACCCCGGGGTGCCGGTCATTACTACGCCCGTGTCCGCTTATGCCACGTTGATAGCGACAGCGGTCGCCATCACGAATCGGTCGGCGTCGTTTACGATGACCAATATCCGCGATTTTTATACGGTGTCCGTCACCCCGTATGTGAACGGAACCGTCGTGCCCGGTTCGGCCACCGTGGTCGGTCCCGGTGTCGCGACTTACAACGATACCCGACCCCTATTCACCGCAGACAACAGTTATGCTTATACATTGATACCGGCGAATCGTTTGGGTACGGCCAATCCGGCCGCGACCGTGGTCACGCCGCCCGTGTCGCCTGATGCGTCGGCGGCGCAAATCCTGGGCTATGTCACCACGACAAACGCGGCCATCGCGTTCACCTATGCTACAGCGGGGCTATGTTACTACGTGGCAGTGACCCGCATCGTCAACGGCACCCTGACTGCCGCGACGACGACGCAGCCCCCGGCGACGAACCAGTATACCGACACGGGCACATTCACGGCGGACACGAGTTACGCCTACCAGGTGGCCCCTTACAATGCCGTGTATAGGATCAATACGGCCAGTGCAGTGATAGTTCGTACTACGGCGGTGTCTCCGGATGCGTCCGCCCCGTTGTTCCAAGGTTTCACGACGACCACCAATGCGACCATGGCCTTTACGTACGCCACGGTCGGCCTGTGTTACTACGTGCAAATGACCCGGGTTGTCAAAGGCACCCTGACCGCCGTCACGACCGTCCAACCACCGGGAGCCGTCCAATATACCGATCCTAGCAGTGGCATATTCACCGCGGATACGAGTTACGCCTACCAGATCACTCCTTACAATGCCGTGTATAGGATCAATCCGGCAGCCACCGTCCGGACCCCTCCCGCTTCTCCGCCTGCCACAGTGACCATCGGGTCCTTGTCAGTGTCCTCCAACACCATATCATTCCCGTGGCTGAATACCACATCGTTTTACCAAGTGTCGGTGACCCGTCTAATAAATGCCGCCGTCGTGGATACGGCCACGTATACAGGGGAAGGTACTGGAACCTACACCGACCCGAGCAATGCCTTTACGGCCGACAGCAGTTACGCCTACGTATTGACCCCATATAATGCGGTAGGCGGGCTTGGAACTCGGTATACAACCACGCCGGTATCACCGGCGGCGACAATCACCTTGGGGGTCGTGAGTGTGAGTGCAACAGATATTTCGTTTTCGGTGGTGAACCCGACGTCATTTTACACTTGGTCTGTGGACAAATATGTCCGGGGGTCCTTGAATGTTGGCGGGACTGTCACCATGCCTCCCTGGTCTCTGGTCTATGTGGACCCCAATACGGTCTTTACAGCGGACACGAGTTATGCGTACCAAGTAACCCCTTACAATGCGGTGGGAGTGGCGGGTACGCCGGCAATCACGGTGCCGGTGTCTCCCCCGGCGTCCGTGCAAATTGGACCCGTTTCCGCATCTACGACGGATGTGTCATTTGGGTTCGTGAATCCGACGTCGTTTTACCAGGTGGCGGTGGCTCGCATGATGGAGGGGGTGATTTATGATAGCGATTATACCCTGTTGCCACCGGGTACGACGATCTATGTGGACCCTAGCGACGCGTTCATAGGGAACGTGGCGTATTCTTACGCGTTGATACCGTACAACGCAGTGGGAGTGGCCGGACCGACGGTCATCACTCCGACATTCCAGGCGGGTATCAATTCGGCCGTATCATCGCAGTTTTGCAATGTGGTGGACATCACCGGACTTACGATGTATTTGCCGTTTGATTTCATTACCGATACGGTGTTACCGTCTTACGTTCCGGCGTTCAATTCGGTCATTGATACCACGGATTTGACCATGTACTACGGGTTTGATGTTTAGGAAATTCTACACCCTTGATTTTTTCAAGGGTGTAGGCAGGATAAAAATCTACACAACCGCGTACTTGCCGGTTTCTATCCACTGATGAATAGGGCTGGGCATGGATGTCGCAGGACGCCAGGAGGTAAAGGGTTCGTGGCGTGGAAGAGTGGCCGCGTAACCCGTAGGGGTGGTAAACACATACGGGCTCCACATGGTTTGCATGGACTCGGCCCCCTCCTCGCGTTCGTCGTCGCTGCCGTCGTCCGGTTCAGGGGTGCCCTTTTTATGGGACTTTTTATGGGCCTTCTTGGTCGGGCGGTGTCCCTGGGTAAAGGTGGGGATGACGTGGTGAACGGGCACGGGTGGCTGTATAACGGTGCCCGACCCACCACTTTTAAGCACGTCGCCCACGTCGTTGATGGCCCCGTTGCCTAAATCAATGGTGACTTTTGCCACGTCGGAAACGGTGTCTGCCGATACGTTCAGGATTTCCCCCGTACTGTACGATACGCCAGCTAATACGTGTCCCAACAGCACGAGGACGCGGTCAACCACGTTTTCTATGGCTTCCAAGATAACATGGAAGAAATGTACTCCCAAGATGGAAAGCAAAAGGAGTGCCGAGAGAAGGATGATGAGGACATCTTTGTTGTCACTAAATATTCCGCTCCATTTTTTCTTGAAACTGTTGGTGACGTTTTCAATGGGGGAATTCATCGGCAGCTCATATACATTGGTTGAATATATTGTTCGTTCGGGTAGCGTTTGTACAAACTGCGTACATTGTCATTGTTTTATTTAGTCACATAGGATAAATATCCATACACAATTAACCATCATGGGCCTGAGTGTGTTTGGGTTTATAGAGACGTTTTTCTTTCTGAGTTTAGCCGTGTCGTTCGTACTGATTCTGCTGTTGGTGTACCACTTTAAACAGCGGATTTCTTTCGTGGAGAAGAAGACGGAAACCGTCATCCGCGTCATCAACGATGTGGTGATGGAATTGAATACCATGAAACAGATGTGCTCCTGTATGGGGGGCGGTTTTACCGGATGTTTCATGGGCGGAGCGTCTCTTTCGACGGGCGAACCCTACATGAACCGTGAACAGCGGGTGGTGGAAGAGTGTCCCGAGGAAATTGTTCTCCAGTTGGACGACGGCGACGACGACGATGATGACGACGAGGATGACGACGACGACGAGGATGACGACGACGAAGACGGTACCGAATACCCACCCCAGGACACGGAATTTGAAACCAAGATCGTGGTATCGGATACCGAGGAGCCCGCGTCATCTCAAGAGGCGGCCGAGACGGACTACCGCAAAATGACCCTTCCGGCCCTCAAGCAATTGGTGGTGGCCCGTGGTCTGGTCGCCGATGTGTCCGCGGCGTCCAAGATGAAGAAACTGGACCTCTTGCATCTCCTCAAGGTGGAAACTTAAGGGGGTACAGTTCCTTTTTCTCCGGACCCGGCTCCGGCTCCGGCTAAAGGTACGGAGGCGGGTACGGCGGCGGGTACGGAGGCGGGTACGGAGGCGGGTACGGCGGCGGGTACGGAGGCGGGTACGGAGGCGGGTACGGCGGCAGCAAACCGTAGATACTGCCGCTTGGTTTTTTCCTTGGATTCGGCGTGAAAATCCATGTGGTCCGGATGAATGACCGAGTCGTTGCTGTCACGGTACGTAAACGGAGGACAACGGTAACTGTAGGTTTTCAAGAAACAATACAGAAACCGGTCGGCGTGGTGGTAGTAGGGTACTTCGGGGCCCAGGCAATATTTAGGCATCGCGGGGGAACTGTACCGACACAAGTATTGGATCAACCGTTTCGCCGCCTCGTTCTTAATCAAATACGCCGCCGTGCCGCAAAAGTTTTTCCGCATCTCCCATACTTCGTATTCGGCTTCAGGCAGCGTCTCAAACAGAATATAGGATAGCTGCAGCACTTCACAGTCGGGTGGGGCCCGTTCAGCCAGTTCCCCTAGACTCGCCGACCAAAACGGCACAAATTCCGCGGTAACGTCGTCTTCCAGAATCAACCCCACCGGTTCATCCGTCATGGCGAATTGATGGATGGCCCGAAAATGCGACAACGTGCATCCGTACTCCGTCTCCATCATCCGTGGGTTCTTGGTACATTGGTAGAAATCCAGGTATTGGAAGACATCCTCGGACTTGCCATCAATGCCTCGGACCCGTTCCACCGGGATATCTTTAAAAATGGGGTCAGCCAATACCGACTGCATATGGACTTCACGATCGTGGGACCGGTCCATGTTGATGTAGTAGATGGCGGAGACCCCGGCCATCGGGTCCGTCAAGTTGGTTTTAGGCAAGTGGTCGGCCAGATTGATTTTTGGCGGCGGCGACGGCGTTTTGAAGACGTGCTCTTCCGCCTGGGTATTGGCAGGGTCCGTTTTTTGGATAAAGTCGTACATTGGGACAATGTAAATCATATATGGCAATTCTATATATGACTTTGGCGCCAGATAACGTAAATATCACGTACAATAGATGACTGGTATTTCGTCGCGCATTGTGCGGATTCATAAATTATCCTTTTCCATTGCGCTATTTTTAATATTCATGGGGATCATTCACTGGGTCCGACCCGGGTTTATTTATGATGAACGGGGGCGGTTTCGGCCGTTTGGTTTAGGATACAAAAAATGCACCGTGTTTCCGATATGGCTTGTCACCATTGTCCTGGCGATTTTCTCGTATCTCTTGGTCCTGTGGTACATTGGTCTGGATTGACACCCCTCCCTTCTTGTCCCCACCCCCTATTACATTTCGTTACTCAAGATGTATTGAAACGAAATCAGGGTACCGACCAAGGATGCAAAATAGAGCCAACACATGTTCCCCACGGTGTTTTTATTGAGGATAACCTGCAGCAGGTTTCTGACACGGGTGGTGTTGATGCCCTCTTCGTCGTCGGTACGTATTTCAAAATCGTATTTGGCATTGTTCTGATATATTTCTTCCAAGACGGACGGTAACGTTTCCAGAGACATGACGTTTAGCAAAAAGTCGTAGTAAATATTGGCACCGGGGAACACGTACTTGTTGGTAAAAAACTTGTGCTGGAAGATGCCGTTCATGGCGTCTTGAAGGGCCTTGTTCATGAACATTTTGACGAAACCGTACCCTACCACATTTTCAAACGGTCCCACCATCGTTCGGTTATTCGTGAAGAGAAAAGTGAATCCCAAGATGACCGACAGGACGATGGAAATCATACGCGCCGCCGCTTGGTAGTTCTGTCCCCGATAGTAAAGCGAGTAGGTGAGGAGAGTCGTACCAAGAAGAACGATGAAGAGCGCGACGACCAAGAAGAATCGGCCCCGGGTGATGACCCGCATCACGGACACCAAGACCTCTTCCCAGAAATATTTAAACGTCTGCTCTTGTCCGTCTATGTCCACCGCGAAGTTACCGGTTTTGAACGCCATCACCATGGCGTCCAAGACACCGTTTTGATTGATCAAGAGCATCACCTGATGGTTCAGAATGCCGCTGTAGATAAACGTGAGAAACGGCACGACCGCGAGGAGAAACAGAATGAGCACCGAGAGGTAAAACGTCGGCGGCGAGGTCGCTTGGTCGGTTTGTAATTGTTTCCAAGAGGCGTTGATATCCGACATTTGCTGTTTGATGCGTTGATTCTCGGCCAGGAGGGCCGCTGGGCCGGATTCTTGAGACGGCGCTGATGGTGCCGTGGCCGAAGACATGGTTACTATATCATCATATAGTTTTGCTTTGTGGTGCGGCGCGGCGCGGGAGCGCGTGCAAATTTCTCCGAGGCAAACGGTCTAGGAAATTATAGAAGGTCCGTACTCCTCCGTCAACGGGCGAAATATGGACGGCGCTCCCAAGTTGATAGAGACCGGCGTTCACCATTACATGCATACCGTGTTGCATAAATGCTACGAACAACGTATTCATCTTTATTCGGCGGTCCTCAATGTGGGCATCTTGGTCGTATTCGTTTTGGTGGTCGGTTGCGCACTCTGGTACGGTTCTTCCCGGAAATTGTCCCCGGAAGAACAGAAACGTAAAATGGTCAAGGAGCAGCAATACATATTGTCTAAAATACGGGATTTTCAAGTCCAGAAGCAGCATCAGCGGGAGCAACTGTCGGAACTGATGCGGCGGGTGGAACCCGCGACGACCCCCCTTTCAGGGGGTGCTGGTGCCGAGGCAGCCTCTGTGGATCTCGTCTACGCCATGGCCATGGACGAACGGCGCTAGGACGCCCTACAGGGGTTGCGGCCGCAGTCGCCGCGGACCAAGACATCGTGTGGTATTTCGCCCAATAGGGTATATGCCGCATGTCTTCCGTAGAAACTCCTCGTCCTAAAATTCGGTTGAATGAGGCCGACCAAGAGCCAGTTCTTTCTTTCCGGTCTGGCCCCGTCGCGGGACCCGAGCCTGGTTCCGTAGCGGGATCCGACGATTCCCCTCCCTATGAACTGCCACCGTCCCCCCAGGATTCGGCCCGTTTAGAAGAAATATGCCAATCCATGTTTGACCAAGACCCCGGGCTCCAAGTGTTGAAATTGTCCGAGCCCTTGCAAGGGGAACTGGATTTTCATTTCTTGGGGGACCGCGCCGTCCGCGAAATAGAACTGGCCGAGCACGGGCATGTGACGCGTTTGACGGGACTGCCGGCTACGTTGCAAACCCTCACCTGTGTGCATAATGAGCTCCAAGAGCTCGCCGACCTGCCGGCTTCCTTGACCGCCATCCATGTCTCGCACAATCATCTGTCTACGCTGGATTTTAGCCAAACTTCGCAATTGCGGGTCATCCGGGCCGAACACAATCGCCTGTACTCCGTGGACGACCTCCCGTCCACCCTGGAAGAACTGTATGTGAGCCATAACCGCCTGTCTGAACTGAATTTGATTGGATTGACCCAACTGCGGATCTTACATTGCGAGCACAATCGCCACCCACTTATTCTTAAACATGTGCCGAGTCAGCCCATGCAAATCGTGATGGACGACGGTCCTCTCAACCAACTCCAGCCGGAAACGGGGGAGACCGAACCGCCCCCCCAGAACAAGGCGCCTAAAATAGACTACGTCCAGGCCCTCAACAGTTACATGGCCTACAAAACCAAGTACGAGACGTCGGCCCGCCGCTGGCGCCTGGCCAAGAAAGGCGCCAGCAAGAAGACCAAGAACCCCGGCCATCCTCCTTGTGTCCATTGTGCGGCAAATGTGGGCATGACCTTTTCCTACAAGGACCAACAGTATCATGCTCAATGCGGGGCAACGGTGTCCCTGAAAAATTGCGATTTTGACATCCATTTGAAGGCGGGGGCATTTGTGGACTTTCACTCCTTTTTAGAAGAAGAAACGGCCAAATACGACCAAGAAAAACAGGCTTTTATGCAGCAAAAAATGCAGACCTTGTTTGGGTACCTGCCTGAAAAAGACTCGGCGGAACTGTTTAAACGGCGTCTGGAGGCCTACGTGGAAGACGCCCAGTTCCACGACATCTTGGTCCAAGACTTTACCAACATGTACCACAACCCCGCGCGCCAAGATTTGATAGACAAGGAATTGAAACGGATGGCCGAAATCAAGGCCGACATTGCCACCTCGCTTCATAACTACCGGACGGACCCCGCGAATCGGGCCCTTTTGCACGCCGCCGTAGAAGAACATGTGCAGTCGCTGGTCCCGGTGATTCAACGTCTCCGGTCCCTCAAATACCCGGTGATGGAAATGAACACCACGTTGAACCAAGAGGGGGAACCGGTGTGTGCTTCTCTCTTCCAATGCGGGTTTGATCTGGAACGCCTGACGTATACTCTGCAAGCACCCGAAGTGGTTACCTACCAAGTGTGAGGGTCGGGTCATGGTGCGACCGTCGTCTCTAACAATGGTTATAGTTGTCTACCCCGGTCCACACCACATTGCCGGTGGTGGCCCAATTCTTTTGAGCGCAGATGGAGGTCATGGCGGTGGACGAGATGGCAGATGGACTAAAGGAATATCCCGCACGGAAATTGCCCAGATTCTTTGTTCCGGCCACACAGTAGCCGCGAGCGTCCTGGGTCCAGTAGTCGGGGCACACCAAACGGTCGGGCGGAAAGGCGGCAACGGTCGTGGAAGAATTCATATTCATGCCGATATAGGTGAGGAGGCAAATGAGGACAATGACTGCGATAATCACGAGAACAACATAGTATTCCATGAGTAGAACACGTCTATAGTATAGTATACTAGTATACTATAAGGATTTCCACGGTGGGTGGTCGCTAAAATATGAATTATTCCACATACAATGACCCCGCGAAGCCCCGTATTTTAGACACATACAACGGACGGGTCAATATCTTGGAACCCCCGGACGCCACGGTCCAATTCAAGATGATGGAACGCATCGCCATTAAAAACAAGGCCACCGAATTCCGCAATCCCCTGGAAGGGGTCTGGGAAACCAACACGCTGGCCCGGGTCTTCTTCTCCGCCGAAAACGTCCAAATCCTGCAAAACGGTCTCCGGGCCGGCGTGTACCGACTGTCCCAAGGCAAGTATGTGATCCCCCCGCAGAACCAGGACGCCCTCAAAATCATCATGCGTAGCACCTTTTTGCAGTACGCCAAGAATGCGCCCGACCATATTCCGGAGCAAGTGGAAACCCTCAACAATCTGGTATGGGATTATGCGATTCCGTTTGTCTACAACGAGGCCGTTTCCTATGTCCGCTATCTGGAAGACCAGAGTACCTTGGTCGTGCCCCTGGACCGCGAAGTCCGCCCCGACCGGGAATACAAGCAACTGTCTACCAACCCGTTTATTTGATTCGGACCGCACAAAAGCTCAGAATCAACGGAAGGGGGTGATTTTACCCGTTTTCAGATAAAATTGAAACAAAATTACACATGATATGGTTTCTACAAAAATCATACCATGGGTCGTCCGACGATTTCCCCCATATTCGCGTATCTTCCCAACGGCATCATTCGTGAGATTGTTGCCTATACCGGTGCCAGCTACAAGAAACGCAATGGCAAGTATATGGGTCAAATTCCACGGACGGACCCTCGGTACGCATTACTGTCGGCGATTCCGCAGAAAACGTTCTGGTTCCTCGAACGTCCTCCCCACTGCGTGTTTTTCACGTCCAAAGTCATTTTATCCCGTATTACCGAGACATGCCCTATCCACGTAAGTTTGGAAGTGATTGGATCCAAATATACCAATGATCCCGATTGCGGTAACACCGAAGTTATATGCTACAAGTTACAGACCATATCTAGTGATGATATTTGGCTTTCTAAGTTTTATCACTATTACTGGGAAACCGACTCCGTCGACGAAATAATCGCAGAAAATAGAAAAGTCATCGCAGAAAACCGAAAAACGCGCAATCTTCGCGGTCTCTTACAACATGCCTTCATCTCTATCGGTATGTTTATGACGGGGGTGATTTCGGCACTCTGAACAAGCTCTCTCGGCCATTTGGTAACTGGGAATTCCGCTCGCCGAATCAACCCGTTTTAGATACCAAGATTTTTTTACCAAAATCCAGGGCCTTGGAAAACCACGTGCCTCCCTCATCGGTAGTATCTGTCTCTTTTTTAGCCGCAGGCCGGGGCTTGGACCCTTCCACCATTCTGTCTCCGTGGCCGTAGTTTCCGCCCAAATGGTGGACCGGCAAGGGTGGAGGCATGGCCGCCCCCGGCGCTCCTCCTTCCATATTCCAGTCCATGCCCCCCATCATCGGGGCCGACCCCATGTCGGGACCCATCGTGTTGCCATTGCCGTTGACCAAGACCGGTGCAAAGATGATTTTACCGGTATCCTCCCCTCCTCCTGATTCCTGGCCGCCCTTGCCCCACGGTATGCGGCCGCCCCCGGTCATGGCGGCCGGCGAAGCAGTCGCTACCGAAGGAGCAGCGGCGGCGACCGGAATCAGGCGTGATTCCTTCACCACCTGTATTTGATCCTGTTCACGGAGTCCCTCGTAATCGTTGGTCATCAGGGTGAAAATGACGGCATTGTTCTTGGTCAAAACCATGTCATGGATGAACCATAAACGGTCCGGCTTGGTGTCTCCTTGCAAATGGACAAATTGCCGTTTCGCATAGGCTTGGTTCGGCGTCAATTCCGACACTTCGGGGGGCAGTCCCAGACGGCTTTGCGGCGCCGACGACGTCGGTCCCGTAGCCGGAGGTTGAGAGCGCAATTTCCATATGTCTTCTTCTCCCGCTGCCGCTTCTGCTACCGCTACCGCTGACCCCAAAAGGGGTTGCGGCTTTACTGCCGCCGAACCCGATGTGTCCAAGGCCAGGCCCTGATCCATGTCCAGTCCCATATCTATACCACTGGCATCGCGGGGCGACGGCGTATAATCGTCCACCCCCCGATACTGGGGCGTATCGCGGTCTTCTACGGACGGATCCGATACTGGTTCTTGGGAAGGTGACGGCGTCATCTCCTGGTGCAAGATGTCATGCACCTTTTTGTGCAAATCTTGATGTGCTTCGGCCGCCTGGGCCACCTTTTCCACCTGTTTGGCAAAGGCCACCGGGTCCGGGATGCGTGCGTAGGACATGGACTCCAACTGGTCAATGTTGTCCTCCGTGATGATGCGCATCTGTATGTTGATGGTCTGCAGCTCCTGAATGAGCAATTTCATGGTATAAGGGATTTCCACCACACTGAAATTGCGGCCAAATCGCGTGACCGTTTCCAGTCGCAACTGCGACCCATCGCGCACATGATCGTTCAAGAATTTCAACGGACCGTCCGTCATCGGGCTCATAAACAGGTTCTTGGTCGGATTGTAAATCGCCAGCATCCCCGTCTGATTGCAAACGGCCACGTAATATTTGTCGCTCCGTTCCATCATGGATTCGTTCAGGAACCCCGCCGCCCCGTGTGCCAAGATGGAATCGCGCTCCATTTCCCCGATACGCAGCCCCCCGTCGTTGGCACGTCCACCCACCGGTTGCTTGGTGAGCGCGCTTCGCGGCCCCAGGCACCGGCTTTGCTGCTTGTCCTTCACCATGTGCTTCAACCGCATGTAGTAGACGGTGCCCAAGAAAATACTGGACTCAATCTGTTCGCCCGTCATACCGTTGTATAGGATCTCGTTGCCGTACGATTCGTAGGCGGCGTCGGTAGGGTCGTCCTGCTTCTGAAGCATGAGACCGAAGTGCTCCACCTTGGCGCCCTTTTGCCCAAATGCGGTGCAGTCGGCAAATCCCCCGTAAATACAGCACGCCTTGCCCGTGACCGACTCCACCAACTGACCAATCGTCATGCGCGACGGAATGGCGTGGGGGTTGATGATGATGTCGGGGCGGATCCCGTCCTTGGTAAACGGCATGTCCGCCTCCGGAATGACCATGCCGATGGTGCCCTTCTGTCCCGCGCGACCGGCGAATTTGTCCCCCATGGCCGGAATACGCTCTTCCCGGACCCGGACCTTGGCCACGCGCTCCCCCTCCTCCCCCTCAGTCATATACGTCTTGTCCACGTAACCGAGCTGCCCCTTTTTGGGTTTGACGGAGAGGTCGCCGCGTTGTAGCGCGACCGCGGTCGCGGCCGCATTTTGTTGTACGGCAGTCATCCCAATCAAGATGGTCTTTTCGTTGACCGGGGTCCCCTCGCGCACCAGTCCGGCCGCGTCCAACTGACTGTAATCGTACCCGGGTTTCATGCCGACCACCGTCTCCGCCACCCCCTCTATTTGCGTAAATACCTTGTCTATCGGCACCGAACCGTCTGTCGCGTCACCTCGTTCCTCGTGGGTGGAATACGACGTGTACATGGTGGTACGGAACATGCCCCGGGCCAGCGCCCCCTCGTTGATGAGAATGGCGTCTTCCACATTGTACCCGGTGTAACAGGCGATGGCTACAATGGCGTTGAATCCGTAGGGATGCTCTTCGCGATGAATGTAGTCCAAATACCGGGTCTTGACCAAGGGAACCTGCCCGTAGTGCAAGACCGCGGCACTCTTGTCCATGCGCATCTGGTAATTGGAATGGTACAGCGACGTGGCCTGTTTGCTCTGGCCGCACGAAAACAGGTCGCGGGGAAACTGATTCATCTCGGGGAACGTGACTTGATTCCCCATCACCCCCAGCAGCAACGAGGAATGAATCTCACAATGAGTATAGGATCCTGCGGAAGACCGCTGTCCCGCTTTGACTGCGTCATGGAACGTCGTCATGTCCATGGCAATGTAGGCATTTTCCGTCTCGCTGCTGTCAATATAGTCTATCACGGCCTGCTGCTTCAAAAAGTCGGTCAATTTGGTGGGGGTCTGTTCCAACGATTCGCCCACGCCTTCGTACAATTCATGCAGTCGGGTAAACAGATGGTCCGCGGCGACGTCCACCTTGGGAAGACGGGGGTTCCATCCGCGTACCAAGCCGTCCCACGAAATATGGGGGGAGGACAGATGTTTCTGAACGTCGGCGCGTTCTATGGACAACTTGCCCCCCTCGTCCGTGTAGAAAATAGGACGGCACAGACGCCCCGAATCCGTGTAGATGGACATCTGGTTGAGGCGATAGTCAAAGGTCACCGACGTATGCAGCGGAATCATGGCGTTGCGGCGGTAAGTGCGAATTTTTTGCACGGCCCCGAGCGGGTCGGTCACGCATCCGGCCCAGAACCCGTTCACCATCACCTTGGTCGCCTGGGCCAGTTCAAAGGGCACGTGATCGGTCACGAAGCGCATCCCGACCATTTCGCGCAACCAGGCAATCATGGGTTCGCGGGAGTACCCACGGGAGACGGCCGTGACGATGGCCAGGTTCTTGTGGATCCCGATGTTGCCGCCATCGGGAGTATCCACGGGGTCAATGAACCCCCACTGGGAATTGTGGAGGAGGCGTGGCCCCACAATTTTAAGACCGGCGTCAATCGGCAAATTGGTTTTGCGCAAGTGACTGATCATGGTATTGAAGGACAGACGGTTCAGATCCTGAATGACCCCGATACGCTTGGTATGGGCGTGCGCCCCCCAGTTGCCTTTGAAGGCTCGGCGGAACCCGTCCTCCACGATGCGCCCCTCCTCGCGGAAAATGGTGCGTTCGTTGTCTTGGATCAGACGGGGGAGATTGGCCGCATAATTGCCCTCATTCATGTTGAGTTCGGTTTCAAATTTCAGGTGAATGCGTTTCAATTGCAAGGTATAGTACTCGCGAAAGAGTTCGTGGACCAAATTTCCGACCAATTCCATGCGTTTGTATTTGAAATGGTCGCGGTCGGTCGGCAATTCCCACCCGGCGTGCACGGACAACATGCGAAACACCATGTGGCCCAGATAGTAGGCCTTTTCCAGGTAATTGGTCTCGCCCACGTGCGGCAAAAAATAGTCGGCCAGGATTTCCAGGCCATGGTAGTAATTTTTCCCCTTGGTCAAGTAGCCCAAATGTTCAATGGCGTTGCGTTGCGTATAAATGAGGCCGGCGTCGTGGACCGAGGGGATGAACACGTCCACCAGAGACGCGTACTTGTCCATGTCCAAGAGGATGGTAGAAATAATGTCGCGGTCACTGAGAACGCCTAAAGCTCGGAACAGGATGAAGAGGGGGACCGGTTTGCGCACATTGGGAATATTGACGACGATGTTGCCGTAGGTGTACTTCTTCCCGGGAGCCATGAGACGGACGGAGAGGGTGCGTACCGGTTTAGTGACATTTTCCGAGACCGAGCGTATTTCCGCCGAATAGAGGTAATCTTGGTCGGCACCGCCGCTACGAATATACAACATGTTGTCGGCGAACTTCTCTTGGGGGATGACGACCTTTTCCTTGCCGTCCACAATGAAGTAGCCGCCGGGGTCGTTGCGGCATTCTCCCATGGTGTACCGGGCCTCTTTGGAGGCACCGTGTAACACACAAAAATTGGATTGTACCATGATGGGGAATTTACCCAAGTAGACCTTTTCCAGCTTTAGGATGCGTTTTTGCACAATACGACCAGTCTGGGGGTCCTTGTCAATGGTGCTCGCAATGTACTCCCGAATGGTTTTGGCGTCGCTGGGAGTGATGTTGGGGGGTCCCCGTGCTGCGGCGGCCGCGGCCGCATCGGCCGTTTTGGCCGCCTTTTTCTTGGGGGGAGCCCCGCCGTGCTGAGATGTCTCTTCGGCCAGGGCCTCGTCTTCCTCGTCGGCCTCGCCTCCTCCCCCCGAGAAATCCCCTCGGACGGCCTCTTCCACGGAATCCACCGGCAAGATATTTAGGAATTCTATTTCAATGTCGTAGTGGACGGTCATGGCGTAGGTGATGTTGCGGAGACGGGCCTCGTTGGGAAACATGAAATGCGGTTCGTTCTGGTCGTAGAGTACCGGTTTGCCAAAATAGATTTTGGAGCCGTCCCGTCCCCCCATGTACATGGTACACTGGGTCCGGTAGTCACCCAGCCCTTCGTCGTATTGGGAGGCGTGCATCCACTTTAGCGGATTCTTTTCCCGGAAGATTTGGAAAATGCCCTTTTGAAAAAAGTCGTTGTAGGATTCCACGTGGTGGTTGACTAAAGCCTGGGGGTTGTCCCGGAAATAGCTGTCAATCATTTTCCATACGAGTTGTTCTGCGGATGCGTGTGGGTCCGAGGTCCCGGCAGCCCCGGCAGCAGATGCGCTCATATGAAGAGAGTGGTGTGAGCGACGTTTTACTTACAAACTACGGATAAAAATCGTCAGGATATATATACGTAAAATGACGTCTCCCTCGGTCTCTTTAGATAATTACCTGTTTGGTCCCGTGTCGACCCAGTACTGCATCTGGTTCTACATCATTTCCATCTTTGGTTTTGTCTTCCTGTGCTTGAACTTGCTGGGCTTTATTGTGTCGCTCTTCATGAAGAAGGTGCACTTTTCCGTCCCTTTCACGCTCTTTACGTCCGTGGGCACGTGCTTCTTCGTGTACTTCCAGAACCGCCTGCTCTACAACATGTGCTTGAAGTCCGAGGCTTAAGGGCCCGGTACCTTTGGCCCGGTACCTTTGCCATATACATTTGCCGAGCCCTTCACACCCCCGCATCCGTCAGAAAGATAAAATAGGGCTCTATCCCTATTTTATCCGTGCCTTCCCGCCGTCGCCGATGGATATATTTTATTACAGTAACCTTTGTCCGCATTCACAAAAGGTGATACAGTTTGTCGTCAAACATCAGCTGCAGTCCAAGCTCTCGTGTATTTGTGTGGATAAGCGCAAACGTGACGCCAACAATCAGACCGTGGTGGTGTTGGAAACCGGCAAACATGTCATGTTGCCGCCAAATTTGCAGTCGGTTCCGGCAGTGCTGTGTGTCAAGAAAAACTACGTCTTGGTGCAGGGCACCGACCCCATTTTAGAATACTTTCAGGCGGCGTTTGGTCTGTCGGCCTCGGCGCAGCAACTGTACGAAAATCCGTACGATTCACCGGCGAATGCAGTGAACCGTCGTCCCCAGGCCATGGACCCGGTGGGGGTGGGAGTCCATAGTCTCACAGGGAACATGGGGATTTTCTCGGAAACCTATACCCAATATCACCTGACCCCGGAAGATTTAGCCGGAGATAGCCAGAGCCGGCGGCGACCGATGTACGGTTACACCCCGGTAGATCGCCACATGGCCATTGAAACCCCGGAGGACAACTGGCGTCCCGACAAGATTGCCTCCAATATGACGGTAGACGTGATACAGCAGCAGCGGAACCAAGAAATCCCCGCGGTTCAGGTGGCCCCGCCGTCGGAATTGTACGGCGGCGCCAGTGGTGCCGTCCCCGGCCCCAACCTGACACGGTCACAACTGTGATTACAGACACCACAACCGGCTCATTACACGCGTACTGACAGTAGAAATCCAGGGAGAGGTTATATTCATGTACTTTAGGCAAACACCCTATTACTACCAGCGTACCGGCGGCGACCGGCGCCGGCGCGAAGAAAGCAAACGGTCCAAGGAAGCGCGGAAGACCAAGAGACGGTCCAAGGAATCGCGCAAGACGAGCAAGCGTCGCCGGAAGTACGATTAGAAGAGGACCAAGGACCAAGGCCCCCGGACACAGTGTATCCAAGGAATGTATATGATCCTGGCTCATGGCGTCGTCCACCGCCGCCGATATCTTGGGTTCGTCCAAGATTTTTTATATCTTGGTATTTGTGATTGCCTTTTGTTTTAATTTGTTGCGTATAGCCCAAATCGCCCACAGCAAGGTCCATATATGGCGCAAAATCCTGGGGTTCGTCTTGGAGTTTTTGCACAACTTGTATATTGCCGCCATCATTGTGGGACTGTTCTGGTTAAATTTCCAGGTGATGTTGCTGGGGTCCTATAACACATTTGGTCTCATTTTCATCAACATCGGGGTGCTGTTTGCGTACATGTTGTACGGGTTCCTGCGCACCTGCCTCTTTTTCCTCTTCTTTAACCGCACCCTGGGATTCCACGACTGCGGGGAATATTACAGCGTAGTGGATATGATCAAAGGACAGAAAATCTTGGAACATGGACGACCCAATTGCGAAAAGAACAATAACAAATGGATCATTGGGGTCCGGCTTCTCACCGTGTTCACCGTGATTTTAGACATCATGTACCTGGACCATTTCTGGTCGCTGACGTCCTCGTCCCCCCGAGGCGTTCCCTCTATGACGTCGTTGACATGAAATCCCCCAAGCAATGTATAGGATCCTATACATTGCCTTGATGAACAAGCTCCAGGAACTGGGCAAGGAATTGATGCAATTCACCTACGCGATTGGGTTTTTCAGCGAACTCATTCTGGCCATCTTGGTGCTCTACGTCTTGTATGAACGCTCCCTGTCGTTTTTCCCCGATGCGGTATATTTAGTCGGATTTGTGGCAAGCGTGTATTTGAACCGCGGGCTGAAGGAATGGCTGCGGGGGCGGCGTCCCGCGCGCCCGGTCAAGTTCCTGGCGGCGGAGAATTTCGGTACGGCGGCGGAGATGCAGAACGCGTACGGCATGCCCTCGGGCCATGCCCAACAGGTGGCCTACTCGCTCGTGTACTTGTACGCGACGACCGGGGAATGGATGCCGTGGACCGCCATCGGCACGGTCATCGGGGCGCTCATGGTCTGGGAACGCTGGCAGTTCCGTAACCATACGTTGGGTCAGCTGGCAGTGGGGCTCTTGGTGGGGGCGGTGGTCGGCCTGGCAGTGGTAGGATTGCGGGATTTCGTATTCAAGGCGACGGATGTGGCACATGCAAAGCCGAGTGCAGAGACACCCCCTCCCCAGAAGGAAGTATAGGATCATTTGGGAGGATCTCCATGCACGAAATTGTGCAGTAAAATATCCGTATTGTGGTTGTAGACCTCGCCGCAGAGCATCTTGGAAGATTCGTACATTTTGCGCAACACGTCGTTGGGGGCGGTCGTCCCGGTTTTGATGAGACCGTGTTTGGTCAGGAAACGCCGTATTTCGCTCATGGGGGTCTGTTTGAGACGGTACGATTGCGTAGTAATGTCTTTGCGAAGGGTGCGGTTGGAAATGAGGACCCCTACCTTGGCATAGGTGGGGGATTTGCCGACCTTGTAGGTGCGGCGGTTGGTGCGCTTTTGTCGTACATATTTCAAATCTGGTCCTGAACCCTCTGGACTGCTCCCTCCCGAGATGGCTGAGGCGACTGAGGCGGCCGCCTGTTGGCGCATCATGGTACGGTAAGTAGGTATCTGACCGCCCTTCAGACAACCGTAGGCGGGAGCGGCCAAACGTAAGGGGGATGTTTCGGTAGGCGCAGGAAAATGCATGGAAACGTTTTCATGAGGTAAGGGTGCCATAGATGCAAAGGGGCTCGGTCCGACGCCTCCATGGAAACGTTTCAATGTATGGTTCGGTAGCGAAGTTGGCCCCAAGGATGCCGACGGTATAGAACCTATTCCTGAAGTGCTCCCTGAAATACTGGCTGTAGGAGAAGGCATGGGCACCGGCACCTGTATTGGCGCAGGCGCAGGCACCGTAGAAACCGGTCGGGAAGGATAGGCAATTTCTTGCTCTTTTTGTTGGACTTGGTCCGTGAGCCCCATGAGATAGTCCAACGTATCATCTAAATCTGTCTTGGAATCCGAGGTGGTGGAGGTCACGGTCCCGCTTTCATTGCCTCCGTGCATGCCCTCTTGCATCATTTTTTGGTAGTTGGATTCTTGGTGCCGACGGATGAATTTCAACAGAGCGTGGCGTTTCATGGTCCGGTTCACATCACGCGGCCTGGGCGGAGGACGCATCTTGAGAGGAGCGGCATCGCCGCCATCCGCGGCCGTTTTTTTCCGTTTTCGGGTTCCAGAATCACTGGTCGTGCTAAAATCCACGGTTATTTTCTTGTAATCCATGTTATCACGTAACTATACTATACAGTTATGTGATACTAGCCCAAGCAGCTGCGAACGCTCGCTACAAATACAGTCCGTAGCAACTCTCGGGAAGACTCGGTGCTTTCTTTTCGCCGTGGTTCAGAAACTGTTTGTGACCTTGAGTCAGGTCCGTCATGGTGAGTTTCCGACGCAGATCTTCCGATTTGCCGTAAATACGGCGACCGTGCGCGATTTTCGTGTAGGTAAACAGAAGCTCCATGTCCCGCCCGAAATGCACGAAATCCTTCTTATGGGATTTGAACCATGCTTCCGTCGCGGTTGCGAAGCAACCCGAGCCCTCTTCAAATGTCCAACCGTTTTGTTCCACCTTTTGCAGGAAAATACGCATGAGTTCTTCCGGTGTGTACTCTTCCACGGTGAAACGCCAAATGAACCGCGAGGCCAGTCCGGGGTTCATGCCGAAAAAGCACTCTTTGACGTCCTTCTCGTACCCGGCCACAATGACCATCAGTTCGTTTTTGTAATCGCTCAATGCCTCGCACAAGGTGTCTATGCACTCCTTGGAAAAACTGTCGCCGCCGTCCTCGCCTCCGCAGCCCAGGGAATATACCTCGTCAATGAAAAGACAGCCCCCTAAACATTCTTGGATCACCTTGCTCGTCTTGATGGTCGTTTGTCCCAGGTACCCCGCCACTAGGTCATTGCGCGTCACTTTGCGAAAGATGCCGTTTTTCAAAATATCCAGTTTGGAATACATGGTACCGATGAGTTTGGCTGCCTGGGTCTTACCCGAACCCGGAGGACCATAAATCACCATGTGCTTGAAATCCTGTTCGCGGTTGATATGCAATCCCTGCATGAAGTATAGGAGCTGGTCCAAGAGGGAATCCTTGAAGGTTTTCAGACCAATCATGGCGTGGATTTGCCGCAGCTCGGGTCCAATGTTGTGCAGGGCCTCCAAATTGATGTTGGACTGCGTTCCAGGAACATAAGGGTGCGTGTCTATGATACGGATCAAATCTGCCAAACACGTAATGTCTTGTTCAATGATGACTTTGGGCAGAGGAACTGTGGCGACCACCTTGGAACGTTGTATAGGGGTAGGTAAGGGCGTGGGTCGTCTCACTGCGGACAGATGCGATTCGGTGGTAGCCCGTTCGTCTAATTCTTCATGGGTATTTGCCATCTCATGCGCTGGGCTCGGGAATGAAGGGCTCGGATTCCATGTGAATCCATGCGTTGGAGTGGGAGGATACGAAGATGGACGAAGATAGAGTTCATAATGACCTTGACATATGGCCAAGAATTGAAGGTAATCGTGAGTGGATATTACACCGGGGGGTACATTCTGAATATGGTGCAAATAAGAGTGGAATTTGTTATTAGCATGCGGTCCGTCAGGATGATGCATGATGGTGTCACTGATGGTCTAAACTTATATCATCATTTGGGTTTATGTGATTTTACAGAACGGGGTGACGACCGGTTTGTGAGAAGAGGATATTGGTATGCATGTGGAAAATCCGTGTAAAAAAGAAGGCCGTCTATCCTATAGAAGGGGGTCGTCGTTATATGTCCTTGCCCAGAAATACGAGTTTATCCAAGAAAACGTCCCTGAAGTTGGATAGGGTGGGGTTACCCGCGTCGCTTACCCTCAACAGGACTGGTTCACCAGCTTCGCCGACCCATAATAGGACTGGTTTACCAGCTTCGCTTACCCTTGACAGGACTGGTTCACCAGCGTCGCTTACCCGTCTCCTCGTGGTCGGATACTACAATCACAGTAACCTCGGCGACGAACAGTACAAGTCCACGATCACGCACCTCATGAAACGGTTCTTTATCAAAAACACCGTTCCCCCGGAAATCACCTTCATAGACTGCGACCAACTCAAAGACTACCAACTCCTCCCCCACACGGCGGTGATTCTGGGCGGCGGCGACGTTTTGAATTCGTATTTCTTGGACAAAATGTATGCTAAATTCGTGCTTTCTCCTGATGGCCCACCTCCCCTCTCCTTGGTGGCCTGCTCCGTCGGGGTCCCCTACAACGACATCTATCTCCAACCCGAACACCGGAAAAAGCTGGAAATGTTTGACGCCATTTTTCTACGCACCAAGCAAGACCTCCAGGCCTTGCAGACCCACCTCCCCCCCGAAAAGATACACTATTTCCCCGACACGTCCTGTTTCGCCCTGGAATATATTGCGAGCACGAACCAGTTCAAACAGGCGATGGTGCCCCCCTTTTTTTCCCTATACAGTCACATCCAGGCTACCCGGAACAAACGCAAAATCGTGGGGGTCATGTTGTGCCGACATATTTACCATCCCAACCCCGAGTATCGCCCACGGTACCAAGAAATCGTGCAGCATCTTGCCAACCTGCTGATGCGCCTCGTGAAGGCGAAGTATATGATCGTCTTGGTACCTTTCAATACCAAGCCCTTGAAACCCGGGGAAAGTTCGGATACGAACAAAGAAAACGATGTATTGATTCAACAGGACGTTCTCAAATGCATGCATCCATCCTATCTGCCCTCCATCGTCTCGGTGGATTTTAAATTGACCTTGGAACAAACCATGCTTCTCTACAAAATGTTCTATATGACCATACCCATGCGGTTCCACGCCACTTTGTTTAGCACGTACATGGGGGTACCCATGATCCCTGTATTCACTACCAAGAAAATTACCAATTTTTTACGGGACATTGACTGGAAATATGGTGTTCGTATGGAAAGGGACAGTCGCGATTTACCTATATCATTGGATGAAGAACAGTGGTTTGCATTATTTCGCCAATTGGTGCGCGCCGACGCGTATTTATCCGGCAAAAATCGGTTGTTGGTCGCGACCCAAGAATTTAAACGCGCCACATTAGAAAAAGGCGCTGTTCTCAGGATGGAACTGCAGGGCGAGGGACGAAGGATACGTGAAAATGCCGCCGCCGCCGCTGGACCCCCCCCATCGGCTCGTACGGTATCGTTTTTATTGTCCGTGTTTGATACACCTGACGACGATGCACCAGGTTTAGCCGATGTCGTTTCTGAGGGTACTCTTTCGTTGGTGACCCCCCACCAATCACAGGAAGAGAAGGAGGACCGCAATGGGAACGTGTCTCCTTCGTCAGAAATGAACCGCATTATCCAACGAACCTACACGAAGCTTCAACAGTTTGCCGCGGAATACGGGGCCGCGGATTTTCGTGAATTGTCCGAGCCTCAATTGCAACAAATCGCGGTATGCGTGGTGAGCTACTATTTGACCGGGAACATTGATTCGCGCTACAACCATGGCCTACAAGAAAAAATGTTTTGCGCCGATTATCCTTATTTAGAAGAGTGGAGTTGGGTATGGAAACATGCCCGCAGTCAATCCTATAGTTTGGACGTGCCCCCTGAACCCGGGCCGTTTTCCATGCGATTCAATCTGGACTATATCGACCAAAACGACCGTTCGGGGGTCCATCGTTCGGGATGGAAATACGTGTATGATGCGGTACATGGGTACCATGACCCCCATGCGAACCTGTTCTTGGACCTCTACGTGGACCGTACGTTTCACTGGAAACGCGATATTTACAAACACGTGGATTTGATCCCCTATACACGTCCTTGGATAGGGGTCATTCATCACACCTTTGAGGAGGAATTCACCCCCTACAACACGACGGCGCTGTTGCAATGCCCCGAATTTGTAGCGAGCTTGGGCTGTTGTCGGGGACTCATCGTGTTGTCCAAGACACTGCAGGCCCAGTTGCTGAACCGGTTGCCGACCGACATCCCCGTCCATGTGGTAACGCATCCGACCGAGATGGACGTTTCGGGGTTTCAATATAGTGCATTTATACGCAACCCTGATAAGAAATTACTGCATATTGGGGGGTGGATGCGCAACCTGTTTTCGTTTTATCAGATGGAACTGGCGCCGACGTATGTGATGATTCAACCTACGTCCGAATGGAAACGGGTCAATGAACACCGTACTTGGGGCAAGGGTAAGGAACGAGAGGAACGAATGGACGATTTGTTATCCAAATTGGCACCAGAGGAGCCTCCTGAATCGGGCGACAGTACCAAGGAGAGAACGCCGACGGTGAGACGATGGTTCAAATGTTTTTCCCGGCCCTCGGTCTCGTCCCCGTGCCCGTGCCCGTCCCCATGTTGTTGTACCAAGGGGGTCAAGACTGCCGCACCTGTCACGCATATCTCCTCTCCCGAACATCTTCCCGGGGATCGTATTCCCCCCGCTGCACCAAGAATCGTTGTGACCACGACCGAGGTCACGTTGCGTAAACTCGCCCTCAAAGGGCGTAATATGGACAATTATTATCCGCCGGCGGTGTGTTGGGGGTCGGACCCGTCCTTCTGCTGGGACGGACTTGCTACGACCATGTCCCTCCCCTACTGTTCATCCAACGCCTTTGCGTCGTCGTCGTCACCATTCGCGTCAAACCAGGCACCATCCATGAACCGCTTGGCCGCCAACAATTGGATGAAGCATCTGTGGAACTATATCCGCCGACTTTGCATGAACCAGGCCGTCGCCGACTACGTGGACAATGCAAGTTACGATGAACTCCTCACCAAGAACGTGGTGTTTCTAAATCTGGTGGACGGGTCAGCCGTGAACACCCTCCTGGAATGCTTGGTACGCCATACCCCCGTGTTTGTGAACCGCCACCCCGCCGTCGTGGAAGTTTTAGGCGAATCGTATCCCATGTATTTCCGCGACCCGTCCGAGGTTCATACGATGTTGTCGCAACACCCCCAGCTCATTTATAATACCCATCTTTACCTGAAAAAACTGGACAAGACACCCTACAAAATTGAGACGTTTTTGGCGACCCTCAACGCCATCGTGACCGAATCACACACATAAAGCCGTCCCCCAATGAATGGTATAGGATCCTCTCTTTCGCCTTATTTGACTGTATCTGAACGGGTCCAATGTCTAGGCGTATCATGGTATTTACTCAAACGTATTCCAACAACCGTCATCGGCTCTTTGATTATCATGACCGTGACGCGGTGGACATTCGTTTCCGCAACGTGTTTGAAAAAACCGTCTATGCGTTTCATAATTCCCCGGCGGATTATATTCAAGATATTCTGCGCAATCATTCCTATTTCCAAGAATTGGACAACTTGGAGGTCATTCGGTACGATAACATGAGTTATCCTGAATCGTTTCGTCGCACCTTGCAGAAATGCAAGGCAGAGGGATACGATTACATGGTGTTTCTTCAAGACGACGTATTTTCGCTGGGAGAAGGTGATGCGGCGACGCATTTAGACGACTTGATTTCCTACATTCAAACGGGCGATTTCAAGATGTTGCATCTGGAAAATTACGTCTTCAAGTTTGAGGCGGAACCGGAGACGTTTTCGGCTCCACCGGTCGTCCATGACAATGGGGCGGGATTCAAGGTGTTTGCCAATGATAGCAAGCATTTTGAGGTGTCGGGTCAATGGGCCATGGACGACGGTCCGTTTGTGGCTCATATAGATTTCCTGTTGGAACTGTTTGATGCCAAGTATTTCACGTTTCCAACGATTTGGCCCGCGGAGGGGTATATCAATGAAAAGGTCAAGCTTAACCCGATTGTTCGGTACAGTGCTTCGCACAAGTTTTTCCGTCGGTACAACGCGGTGGGACCCAACGATTGGAACAAGGTACAGGAATTTGGGGAACTGGACCGGTTATTTTCGCCGACGTAGTACGGCGCCCATGTCCGCTGCGATGGCGTCCAGGGTCCGTGACAAACGGTGGGAGGGGTTTCCCGATGCGTCCATGAACACGGGTTGGGCAATGCGTTCCTGATAGGCTTCGTCGTCGGTGGCCAAGGTCAACACATCATTGATGGCGGATCCAATACCTTCTTCGTCCAATTCATGGATATGTATGAATCGGTCGGGATTGAAATAGGTGGTCACATGGGGAGCTCCCCAGTAAATGGGGACGGTGCCGGTGAGCAGAGCATGGGTAATTTTTTCGGTCACATAATGTCCTCCTCGGGAATTTTCCATGGCCAGGGTAAACCGGTATTGGCCGATGATATTGCGAAACTCGGCGCAGGTGTAGGGGGCTTGAATACGGGGGATATTGGTGCGGAATTGACCGCCGTAATCCACGGGCACGTACCGTTCCAAGATGTCCAAGAACCGGTTGCGGTCCGGGCCGCGGGGGTTGGAAATCACGGTGCAGACCCGGGCCAAGCCCGGGGGCAAACGTGGGGGCATTTCTCTGAACTGTTGAGAACGTTCTTCCAAGGGTGCCAAGAGACCTGTAGAGTACAGGTAGGGAACGAATTCGGGGCAGCATACCACGTTGTCATGCGAATCGGCGGGCATCTCGCCCCACAATACACAGTCGTAGTCGCGGTATTGGGGACAAATCCGGCACTCGCCGGAAAAGAAGACGGTATAGGTCCAAGTTCGGGTCGTGAGGATAGAGGTCCCAAACAGGGATTCCAGGAGAATGTCGGCCGCGGCGGGATCGCGCGTGACCGAGACCGATGCCTCCGGACCAAGAGCTGTGCTCAAAAGTTTCAAGAAAAACCCCACGGTGACGGGGTCGGTGCCTTCCAAGAATCCAGGCCAAAAGGCGTTGCAGTAGACGGTCCACTGCTTCTTCTCAGTCGTCATGGGTCCACACAATATGAAAAGGTGACCTCATGGTTCTATGTGGGTTTTTTTACCTACTGGTGGTGGGGGTCAGTTGTATCGCGAAATACAATGTTCTAGAACATTTTACCGGCATAGATGGAGTCACGGAGGTGCCGCCTCCTAAAAATACATATAAAGCGACGGCCCATTATAAGGTATACTCTCGTATACAAATCTACGAGACTTCACCTTTTCTAACATGACTGTTGCTGTGGGAATTGATCTCGGTACGACAAACTCGTGTGTGGCCGTGTGGCAAAACGGCAAGGTGGAGGTAATTGCGAATGACCAGGGTAACCGGACCATGCCTTCCTATGTTTCGTTTACGGCGGAGGAGCGTCTGGTGGGCGAGGCGGCCAAGTCGTCGGCGACCACGAACCCGTTCAACACGGTCTACGATGCGAAGCGTCTGATTGGCCAAAAGTTCAGCGACCCCGACACGCAAAAGGACATCCACAACTATACGTACAATGTGGTGGAGAAGGATGACAAGCCGCTCATCAAGGTGGAGTACAAGAACGAGTTCAAGACGTTTGCGCCGGAGGAGATTTCCGCCATGGTACTGGGCAAGCTCAAGGATGCGGCCGAGGCCTTTTTGGGGGAGCCGGTCGCGGATGCGGTCATCACGGTGCCGGCGTACTTCAACGACTCCCAGCGTCAGGCGACCAAGGATGCGGGCACGATTGCGGGTCTGAATGTGCTGCGCATCATCAATGAGCCTACGGCGGCGGCTCTGGCGTACGGTCTGGACAAGAAGTCGTCCAAGGAGAAGAATGTGCTCATCTATGATTTCGGAGGTAAACGGTCTGCTTCCTGTGGTTCAAGTCCACTTATTCCTATTTCATGCTATTAAGGCGATGGATAAGAATAAAATCTGGTGAATTGCTGGAAACTCCGATGGATTTCCTACCACAACGTGATGGGCGACCATGAGCGTGACGGTTTAAGAAAGGAATAATCCTATGTAGGACAATCAGCAGCCAAGCAGTGTCGGCGACGACCTGAAGGTTCAACGACTAGAATAAGTACTCTGTATCAGAAGAAAATTCCACGAGTGCCAGATACTTTCAAACAATTTAAATATAGTTTATTATTATCTGTTAACATGAGACAAGAAATTGTAGATTCCATTGTTAGTTTCCATGATAGAGAAACAGATTCTGACTTGCCGATATGTAATAAAAGGCTAATCAATGAAACAAGTAAATATTCTTCTACACAAGAACCAATTTGGCATGTCTATATTAACGATATACGGTTAACTAAGACAAATAAGTATTCTATATCATATAGATGCTTGGAATGCGACAATATTACCACAATATCTACTACACGGTTCTTACGTAAGGTGCGTAATGAAAGTGAAAAATGTGGCATTTGTAAACTAGAAAACATGAATTTATGTAAGGAACGAATACGTAATGGAAATGCAGAAAAGGTTATTAAGTCTCCAAAACAAATAAAATATGTACCTCGTATACACCATGAAAAAAGTATAGAGGAATTTGAACAGCTTCCTGAGTTGTACCAAAATTCGTATATGTTGCACCATTTATCAAAAGATGAATATCAACGTATCCTTCCTCGTATTATAAGTATTGGAAACGGTGTTTATAGTCATATGGACCGTTATGAGTTTTGGAGTGTATATAAAGTTAATAACCAAATGCGTTTCACATCTATGATGTTTGATCCTGTTACAAATTCTGTTTTCAAAGCAAATCAGCCCATATTGAACTGTGAAAATTGTGGAAATAATTGGCGTGCCAAATCATTAGAAGGTTTTAAAAATCAATACAAAATATTATGTCATACTTGTAAATTATGCAATCAAACATTCAAGATTCGTCCTATTAAAAATTATATAGGAGAGAATTTGATATTTCAATCCAAACTGGAGAAGAAATTCGTTGATTGGTGTAATGAAAACAGTATCATAGTAAGAAATGGTCCCTATATTGATTATTTTCATAATGGAAAATCACATAGGTATCGTGTTGATTTTATTGTTGGGAATATTTTAGTTGAAGTAAAAGATTTTCATATATGGCATAAAAATCAAGTAGAATCTGGAAAGTGGAAAGCAAAACAAGATGCCGTTGAAAGTGCAATTAGTACCAACAACGATTACACAAAATTTGTTTTACTAACTCCTCATAATTGGAATCAAATGTTAACAGAAATTAAATTATATTTACATAAGAAAGTAAAGATATAGTCTGACCTCTCATGAGAATGAGAGATGTTTGGGTTAAATTCCTAAACGATAACAAAACGTGGGAACGTTTGATGTGTCTATTCTGACGATTGATGATGCGGTGTTTGAGGTCAAGGCCACGGCCGGTGATACCCGCCTAGGCGGGAGCGATTTGGACGACATATTGATGAACTATTTTGCCGAGGAGTTTAAGAAGAAGACGAAGAAGGACATTACGGAGAACAAGCGTGCGATGCGCCGTTTGCGCACGGCGGCGGAGGGTGCGAAGAAGACGCTTTCCACGGCGTCGGTGGCGTCGGTGGAGATTGACAGCCTGTTTGAGGGGGCGGATTTCACGTCGTCCATTACGCGCGCCAAGTTTGAGAACCTGTGCGACGACGTCTTCAAGAAGACGATGGCGCCGGTGGACCAGGTGCTGGCGGATGCCAAGATGGGTAAGAGCGACATCCATGAGGTGGTGTTGGTGGGCGGTTCCACGCGCATCCCCAAGATTCAGGAGCTGTTGAAGGAGTATTTCAACGGCAAGGAGATGTGCAAGTCCATCAACCCGGACGAGTGCGTGGCGTATGGTGCGGCGGTGCAGGCGGCGGTGCTCTCGGGATGCACGGACAGTAAGGTGTCGGACCTGCTCCTGTTGGATGTCTGCCCACTGTCGCTCGGCCTGGAGACGGCGGGGGGTGTGATGACGAAGCTCATTCCCCGCAACTCCACGATTCCGGCCAAGAAGTCGCAGGTGTTTTCCACGTTTGCGGACAACCAACCGGGGGTCCTCGTGCAGGTGTTTGAGGGCGAGCGCACCTTGACGCGCGACAACACGCTGCTGGGCAAGTTCCAGTTGGACGGCATCCCGCCCATGCCCCGCGGCCAGCCCCAGATTGAGGTGGTGTTTGACATTGACGCCAACGGTATTCTGAACGTGTCGGCGGCGGAGAAGTCCACGGGCAAGTCGCAGAAGATTACCATCACCAACGACAAGGGTCGTCTCAGCAAGGAGGACATTGACCGCATGGTGGCCGAGGCCGAGAAGTACAAGGAGGAGGACGAGAAGTTGGCGGCGGCCATTGAGGCCAAGGGTCAGATGGAGAACTACATGTACATGGTCAAGGGTGCCATCAAGGACCTGAAGGAGAAGATTGAGCCGGACGAGCAGACGGCGCTGGATGCTGCGTGCCGCGACATTGAGCAGGCGTGCGAGGGTTTTGCGGGCGACAAGCCCAAGGACGAGTATGACGCCCTCAAGAAGGCCCTGGAGGACGTGTTTACGCCGATGATGGCCCGTATTCAGGCCGCGGACGGCCCGCCGCCGACGCCGCCGTCATTCAATCCCGAGGGTGACGCGACGGATAAGGATGCCGCTACCTCCGGTACTGACACGGTGCCTCCCTCTGCCCCCGAGGAAGCGGACGATGAGCCGGTCAAGGCGACCCCGGCTCCTGCGGAATCCGTGGACCCCGCGATTGACGAGGTGGATTAGAACCCGGGAAACCACATAAATTGTCCCCTGTAATATAATCAAGATAGTCAAGCTATGCACAATGGGTAACGATTGTACCATCAGTACCCAGGTCATTCCGTACCGACCTCGCCCCCGAATGAACGTGGTCAAATTTACAGATAAAAACGTATTCTATTCGGCCGAAAAATTATCCGAAGCCCGCGTCGGATACAGTGCGAGTAGCTTGGAAAGGCGGGGCAAAGAGTTACTGATGGGTCGTCTGGAAGAACAAGACCTGGACCGCGCCTTTGTACGGGAATTTTCCGAAGAATTAAAAAAAGCCAAAGTCGCCATGGACGACTGCCTTTATGACGATTTGCGGGCCAATACGGGCGAAATGTATTCCATTGTCCCGTTTTCACCCGTCACTACAGGATAATGCCCTCGCCCTGATTTACACCTTTGGCTACCAAAGATGTAAATATTACTGGTTTAGACCGGCTTGAAGGGGATGCCGCCCACGATGCCGGCGCCGATACCGTAACCCGCACCCTGACGCGCGGCCTGGCCGATGGACGGCGCGAACACGTCCAGGATGGCGAACGACGCCGCCGCCGACAGAGCAATGAAGGTCACCTCCTCCACATTGAGGCCCTTGCCCTTGGGGACAACGAACGCCACGATGGCAATGACAATACCCAGAATGACGTATTTGATCAAGCGCTTCACAAACTCGTAGAAATCCAGCATGGCACTAAAAAATATATATTAGGGCAACAAAAAAATAGTATATAAACAACAGTCTCTATCTCTTATTATATCTAAACATGACCAAGAACGACGTTGAGATGCCGACCTTGCCCAACGGGAAAAAGAATCCTAAATATGTGGACCTCCTGGATGAGGACCCCGCCATTGCCGGACAAAAATTCGTGTGCTTGTCGTTCATTTCCCCTGAGTCGGTCCTGAAGAAACGCGAGCATTACCTTTACGAGAAATTCGTTCAACAGTGGGACTTGTCTAAATCCATGGAGAAGTTCAATGAGTTTCTAAATTTCATGTCTTTCAAGTACACTTTGGACGTACAAAAGGTCATGGCCGATTACCAGGAATTTGTGAAGGAAGAAGAGACCAAGTTGAAGGCCGACGCGGAGGTGGTGGAGAATGACTACAAGACCTTTCTGGATAAGAACGAGGAACGGCTCAACCAAGAGTTTAACAAGAAGCACCAGTTCCAGACCAGTGTGCGCGGGGTCAAGATCCGGGGCGTGTTTTCTACGCAGGAGGAGTCGGAGTCGCACTGCAAGAAGCTGCGCGAACGCGACCCGGCACACGACATTTATGTGGGTCAGGTGGGGGTGTGGATGCCATTTGAACCGGACGCCTACCGCACGGGCCGAGTGGAGTTCTTGGAGCCGGAACTCAACCGGTTGCATCAGGAAAAGACGGCCAACGAAGCCAGGGCGAAAGAAGCGTTTGACGAACGGGTCAAGGCTGCCAAACGCAAGGCCATCGAGGACAACATCGCCAAGGCCCGTGCATCCGGGAACAAGTTGACACAGACCTTGGACGAGCAAGGCAACCTGGTGGGAGTCAACACGATGAATTTTGACGACAGAGAAGCTGCTGATGAGGAGGGCCGTGTGGCTCACGAGAAGGCGGTTCTGGAGAACGCGCTACAGAAGGAGAAGGACGACTAAAATAATATAAACGCATGACCCTATGATTTACATATTGCCATGCTCGCCAGTCGTCGTCTTTTTTCGTCTGTTGCCTCCAAGAAATCGGTTTCTGCGCTGTCGGTGTTTAAGGATTCCTGTTATCACAAGATTGATTTCAAAATCCACGAAGAGGCGACGGTCAACGATGCCGTGAGACGGTTTGCGGCCTTTAACATTGGCTGTCTGGCGGTGACGGATGCCCAGGACAGTGTGGTGGGCGTCATCTCGGAGCGCGATTACATCAACAAGGTGTCTGCCCTGGGGAAGGACGACAAGGCCGTGATGGTCAAGGACGTTTGCACCTATACGCCCAATTTGATTCTGGCCAAGAAGAGCGATTCGTTGGACCAGTGCATGAACAAGATGTTGGTCAAGGACATCCGTCATCTCCTGGTGTTTGACGATAACCAACACGAGTGTCTGGGACTGATTTCCATCAAGGACCTGGTGAAGGAGGTCATGAAGAACAAGGACGACATTATCACCCGTCTGACGGATTTCAAGATGGGCAAGGGGGCGTATTTCGGCAGCGAGTAGGTCTTAGCACCCACTGCTGCAGAGGTTTAACGTCAAGAGGTTCAACGTGACGTCACCCGCCACTGCGGTCACGCTGATGTAGCGGAAAGGCACGGCACCATACAGATAAATATCCCCGGTCTTGGTCAAATTGGTCGTGTTATACGAAGGGATGATCACGGTGCGTGATACGTTGGCGGCGGTGTTGTCTACCGTGTTGGTGTACGTGTAGAGGAGGGTTCCCATTGGACCCAGCGTATTGGAGCCGTAAATCTGGAACCCTTCGCCGAGTTGGATGCTTCCGATGGTGAGCGTTGGGTCCGCACATTTGGTGGATTTTATCCGTTGGAAATCCCCCAAGTCTATTTGAGCATGATGCGTGGCATTGATTTCGTGGTCGTTGTTGGGCAGATCCGAAATGAACCCAATACCGTTTTCGTGGGCGGGAGTGTTGCCCGCTTTGACATACAAATTCGCCGGCAGATTGGCGAGGTCAAAGCCGTACACGACGAACGCGCATTGGTTGGGGATCCTATACACGATTTTGGTATCTTGGGGACCTCCGGCGAGTCCGCCGCTAATGTCGTGGGTAATGAACGTATTCACGTATTGGACGCAACTGCAGTCTATCGATGTACCAGGTGGGCCTTGAGGTCCGGGTGGCCCGACGGGACCCGACGGGCCTGTGGAACCGGTCACCCCCGGAATGCCTTGGGAACCATTGGAACCCGGTACACCTTGAGGACCTGTCTGGCCTGGAGTCCCTTGACCGGTGGGTCCTTGTATGCCAGCAGGGCCGGTGGGACCTGTTGGACCTATATTCCCCACTTCGCCTGTATCTCCTTTGTACCCTCGCGGTCCACAAGGGCCCGTTGGTCCAGAAGGTCCAGGCGGTCCAGGAAATCCAGCATCACCCTTCTCACCGTGTTCCCCATCTCGTCCATCCCTTCCATCACAGCCGTCTCTGCCATCGCACCCGTCTTCGCCGTCTTCGCCGTCTTTGCCGTCTCTGCCATCGCAGCCGTTTTTGCCGTCTTCGCCATCTTTGCCATCTTTGCCATCGCGCCCGTCACAGCCGTCTTCGCCATCTCTCCCGTCGCAGCCGTCCTTGCCATCGCGCCCGTCACAGCCGTCCTTCCCGTCTCTGCCGTCTTTGCCGTCTTCACCATCGTATCCATCTTTGCCGTCCTCGCCGTCCTTGCCGTCTTTGCCGTGGCGACCATCGCGACCGTCTTGACCATCTTCGCCGTCCTTACCATCTTTGCCATCGCGACCGTCGCGGCCATCCTGACCGTTTTCACCATCCTTGCCATCACGCCCGTCTTTGCCGTCGCGTCCGGGGCGTCCGTCTTTGCCTTTTTCGCCATCTTTCCCGTCTTTGCCTGGTTCGCCGTCTCGGCAACTGCGGCTGCGGGAACGTCGGCGACGGGAAGACTCGTGCCGTTCTGGACAGGTTTTACTTCGGTCATCGCACTGTCCGGGGGGCTTGCTCCGTTGACCCTGGGGGTTGCTCCGTTGACCCTGGGGGTTGCTCCGTTGACCCTGGGGGTTGCTCCGCTGACCCGAGGGGTTACTCCGCTGACCCGGATGACCTCCTGGGTTGCTTCGCTCACCCGTGGGGTTGCTTCGCTGACCGGCACAATGCGTGCGGCACTCACGTGAGTGAGAATTCTCATGGTCGGAACCGTCACAATAGCCCATGACAGGTATAGGATAAACGCACAGAATGGGTTTTACCTGATTTTGCACCATTTTGCACGACTTTTCACTACATATATGCAGTGACAATCCAATAAAAGTACCCATGTAATTACATGGGTACTTGTGTGATTCAATGAAACGTGATCACGACGATGTGGTCGTTCTTGATGTCAATACGGCGGCAAGTGTCTTCTGCGGCGGTCAAACAGGGTGGCAACACGATGTCCTTGGTCACGCGTTCACAGTCGCGAACCGTGTCACATAACGGGCGATGGGAACGGAGCCGTTTTTCGCATTTACGGCACCGACAGGGTTCCCGGACGCACTCGTCTTTATGACGACGGCGACACACGTCACAATCACAGTGTGTCATGTCGGCTATATAATTTACGTCTGAATAAAGTTCAACTACCCATGTTTAAGGCCTTTGTAACCTTACACTGTGAAGTACTGGAAAACACATAGAAGATTAGTAAGGTGGCTGCATTATAATGGAGAATATACTGCAGTACTATACCAATTATCGTAAATTACATTATGACGATAATGTAGGTATCGCTGCAGAAGAAGAGCGACGCAAACATGAACAACAAGAATTCAACCGTCAAATGGAGATGGTGAGAGATGTCCAAAAAACCGTCAAATACCAACAACTGGAGAGGGAGAAGCAGGACCTGGAGGAAGAAATAGAACTATTGGATTACATGCTATCAGACGATGACGATACATGGTCTGGCATAATCCGGCCGTTTTATTCCGCACTGAAAGCAATCCGAAACGCACAACTTGATTTATTACGCGCAGAAGGAGTGGACTTTGAACTTTTGGAAAAGAAACTGGTCAACGTTTCCATGCTGGTGTTGTGATCTTGTCGGTTCATAATACGTCTATTCTGTTGTACATGGGGCCATATCGTCGCAATGCACCACCTGTTTTGTATGGCGTCTTCTCAGAAAATGCGGTATAAATGGATGGTAGACCGACGGTTTGACAATAGTAATATTACCTGATGGGTCTGTGGTGTACCCGGGTCCATCCGTGTTCATCGTACCGTCGGGGTGCACTAAACGGAATTGTTTGTTGTATTTCATGACCGCGGTTTCTTTTCATAATAGTATAAAAAATCGCCGGTGCCAAAGGTGATGCGGTTCTTGACGCTTCGGCTCATTTTGGCGGGGCACATGGATTCCTCCGCGGCAGCTTTCGCGATGGTATCGTATTCGCACAATACCATGCCATCCGTATTTTTCTTAACAATGGCGCATCCCGTGGACGAGGTGCGGTGATGCTTCACATCGCGTTTCAGTTTGATCCCATAGAATCCTTGTCCGGATCCTCCGCTTGACCACACCGTGTCAAAGAGTGTATAGGGGCTACTCTTCAGGTATTGTTTGAGTTTCTTAGGGTCTTGGGCCTCGTCCACAGGTTTTTTCATGACGCGTTTCCAGTCCACATAGGCTTCCCAAATATCGGCAAATAGCATGGTGCCTGCAGGAGTAAAAACGCATTTTTCAAACACGGCCGTTTCTTCGTCGGACGTGACCGGTCCTTTTTGGTACACGATGGGTTTCAACACGACTCCGAAAAATCCCAACACTACTTGGTCTTTGGTTTGCTCTGTCAAGCGACCGTAAACGAATCTGCGTTTGAGATAGTCCGTAAATCCTTGTGTGATTTCTTTCTTAGCTTCCTGGCAGTGTAACCGGTACTGTCCAACGATGTCCTTGGCTGATACTTGCACATCGGGTCGGACAATACAATGGTCTTGAATGAAGGCGTCAAAACGTTCGAGCATATCTTGGTTGTCCAAGAGGAGGGGGGTCGTGGCAGGTATCATTTCGTTGAATTCGGTCTGGGTACCTTCGTCGTGAGTGGGAACTTTGGTGACGAGTTCGTGACCATTCTCCATAAAATAGTGGAGTTGTTTGATTTGTTCACTGCGTTCAGATATATTGGTATTTTTCATTATTTTGTACATGTTGTATTCGGCGAGAATGCATGCAATTGCTTCTTCGGCGTTCATACAAAATACCTCACTGTTCACACGAAAGGGGGCGAGTTTGTCATGGATGGAACGTTCAAACGTTTTGAGGTTGATGCCATCGTCTATCTCTTTTTGAAAGACCACTTGCCCGCGTGGACTGATGGTCTTATACGGTATAATACGTTCGGCAATGCATTGAGTGATGCCAATTTTCAACAACGTATGTTCTTTGACCAGCATGTCGGTGTTGTAGACGTAGATTATGGGAACTTTGCGGGACATTTCCATCAAAGCCATTTTTTCATTGGCTTGTTCTAATTGTAAACGCAATTCGTTGGTTTCTTCCAACACGATGGTTTGCAACAGTTCTTCCAATTTGATGAAATATTTATGGATTTCATGAGCTTTCTTGGTATTAGCTTTGATGCATAGCATTTTGAATGTTTCAATATTCAATAAGAAGGACTGTCTATTTTGGCCTCCACGTCCCTCTTTCGTTTTATCCTGAATATTCGGGATCAAAAAATCCACTCCTTCCTTGTAGTACTTTTCTAATAGATACTTTGCATGATATTTTTGTTGAAAACCTAACCATTGCCATATGTTGTCCAGGTCAATCACAAAGTCGTTGGTCGGATGATAATTCAAAAAACAGTACAATGATGCTACAAACAGCTGTTGTTGTTTTTCGGTGAACGTTTCTTTGACCCGGTTAATGAATCGGTTGTTATAGTCTCCTTTGAGACGAGTGATAGGATTGGTTTCTAGGAGAGCGACAAAATTCAGGGAGGTATCCATTGCTGATATGGTATCTATAGGGTGGGCCTCTTTATATCGGTTTTTATTTTTAAAGCGAAAAATGAATGTTGAAACATTCAAGTAATGACTCATTTTATTTTGGCCCCATATTGGTAAGTAGTTTCGCTCCCGAATATTCGGGAGCGAAACTACTCATTTTATTTTGGCCTCCATATTGGTGTATAATTCGCTTTATAAAATTATAAAGCAAAACGACTCGCTCTGCCGTTCGGTTACCACTTGCTCTTTTTCACAGTGATTTCCGTGCCCTTTTTCTTGCCCATGGCGGGATTGAACTCCTCGTCGTCCTTGTCGCCCAGCTCGCGTGACAAATCCCAGAATTCTTTGGCACCGAGACGGAAATCCGGGCGGTTCTGGGCCTTGTACCAAAATATTTGTTCACTGATTTTGTTGCTCTTGACGTTGTTATTGAGCACCAGGCACTCGTAGTTCTCCGTGGTCTGGTCCATCACTTGGCAAAAGGACTCAAATGTCGGGAACATGGACGCATAGTTCTCGTAGATGATTTTGCGATTTTTCAAATAGTTCTCACGTAAAATGAAGACATAATCTATATTTGTCCGCAAATTGGGTGGTATACCGAGCGGGTACTGCATGGTAATGATCAAAAGTACCTTCCAGTGACGTCCATTCATGAAGAGAAGTCGCATGAGTTTGTCGCGTGACCATGAAGCGTCGTAGAGGCAATCGTCCAGAATGACAAAGGTACGGGGGTCAATAGAGGACTTTTTGTATAGCTCAATTTCTTTGTTGACCTGTTTTAGGACGGCCCGTTGGCGACGCAGGATATTCTCTATGAGCACCGTATTGTACTCGTCATGGATGAACAGTTTAGGCACGTGAGCGGCATAGAAACCGTTGCCGGCTTCGGTTCCGGACATCACGGTCCCGATGGGAATGTCTTGGTGATGCCACAATAGATCACGTACCAAGAATGTTTTACCCGTGTCACGACGTCCAATGAGCACAATGACCGGCCCTTTGTTCTCGTCGGGCCGAAATGTGATCCAACGCATGTCAAATTTCTTCAACTGCAGTTCATTCGCCATGGCGAAGATTTGCAAAATGGGGGTACCGTGGGCGTATACAATACTCCGACATTCACCCTCGTATAATCAAGCGCAAAGCCTAGCTCGCTGAATCGTCACCATATTTGCGTACACCAAACCATCTAATTTTCATAAACGCAAGGTATAACAGGTCGGTCGGTTCATATATGTCTAAATCTATGTCCAAGGCTGGGAAGGAACATCGTGCTGCTGGCGCCGCCGGCAGTCCGAATGACCATGCTCCCACCTCCCCTTACGCCTTGTATTATGCCAAACCGACCCCCATTCAATTGAGCGATTTTGCGTCCCCCGAACCCGCTGACGTTCCTCATCATTTAGGCGATTCCATTTCCCAATTGCAACTTTATGTGCCCCTGTATACTACCTTTTTTGAGCTCAATGCCGACAATTATAACCGTATTGGACTAAACCATCGCTACCACGCGAAAACTCAGCACTCGGTGGCCGATTCCCTTCAATCGCACCAAGAGTGTCCCCAAGAAGTGTTTATCAAATTTTCCCCCCTCTTGGACCCGATCAAATACATGGTGGGTAAATACGCTACGAACGACCCCCGACTGAAAAACTTGCCTCAGTGGGGGTCCACGCGCGACGATTGCCACGAAAAAATCCTGAATCCGGCCAACGCCTCGTATGTGGATGCCTTTTTCTGTTACCTGTCCAGTGTGGTGAAAAACCACCATCATTTTGTCCATGCCATGGACTACTACGGGAGCTATCTGGGCATCCAACGCCGGTACAAAATGAACGTGGAGGAGGACCTGACCTACCTCACCAATTCCCCCTACTTCTTGGCCAATTTAGGCAAACTGATGGTTTTAGAAAACGCCCCCGACAATGCCGTGCCCTTTACCAACGCCTCGTCCCGGGCCGCGCGTACCAAACTGGAGATTTCTGACCAAGAATCCCCTTCACTCACCTTGGACAGCTTGGACGTGGTAGAGGTAGATATCGCGCCTCAGGAACCCCCCTGCACGAACCGGAGCGAACCGTCGGATTCCGCCGACCTGGATCTGGTCTATCACAAAGTGTCTTCGGAGTCCCTGGCGACGTCGGATACCGAGAGCGAGCACAGTGAGCACGAAGAAGACAGTGACACCGACACGGAAGAATATTACCAAGAAGGTCAAGACAGTACGGATGACGACCAAGACCAAGACGAGGAGACCGAGGACGACGAGACCGAGGAGGAGGACGAGGACGAGGACCAAGAAGCCATGGTCTATATTTACGACTTTCCAGTGCAACTGATTTTCCTAGAAAAGTGCGAGCATACCCTGGACCACTTGTTTGTCCAAGGCCTCTCCGACGACGAAGCCGCTTCTGCCCTTTTCCAGGTCGTGATGACTCTCTTGGTCTACCAAAAGATGTTCCGATTCACCCACAACGACCTGCATACCAACAACATCATGTATGTGAGCACCCCCGAAACCCACCTTACTTACCGGTACCAAGGGGTCTATTGGCGGGTCCCCACCTACGGACGTATCTTTAAAATCATAGATTATGGCCGCAGCATTTACAAGTACCAAAAACGCATCTTTTGCAGTGACAGCTTTGATTCCGACGGCGACGCGGCCACTCAGTACAATTGTGAACCGTTTTTCAAAGCCTCCAAACCCCGGTTGGAACCCAGTCCCAGTTTTGATCTTTGCCGTCTGGGCTGCAGTATTTACGATTTCGTATTTGACGACAATGACGTGGTCGCCAACGAGGCCATGACCAAGACCGAATTGCAACGCACCATTCAACGGTGGTGCACCGACGACCAAGGTCGCAATGTGCTGTACAAGAAACACGGTCAAGAGCGCTATCCGGGGTTCCGTCTCTACAAGATGATTGCCCGCACCGTCAAACAGCATACCCCCGAGGCGCAGTTGTCCGACCCCTGGTTCCAACGGTACCGGATAGACGAACCGCCGTCACCCAACGAGGCGGCGGTCATGGATGTGGACACGTATCCGACGTACATGTGAGTACTTCATGCTTGGTCAAATGCGCCAAGCATGAAATGAAATATATAGGATCTTTTCCCTACCAGGACATTTAGGCCGTCTTGGTATTCCGGCGTCCTCGCTTCTTCATGGTCCGTCGGGCCTGACCGCCGTACCCCAGATGAATGAGGGGATTGTACGTTTCCTTCAACGTTTTTTTGCCCCGGATGTTACTCGTGACCAGGTACCGGCGTTCACCCATTTGGTTGGCCGTATGGACATGTATAGCATGTCCCGGTTTCACACTGCGTCCATGCTTGCGTAAAAATGTGTAGGCCGACGCCCCTTGGTCTCCGTCCAGATCCCAGGTCTTTCTACTGCTGCGTTTTAATCCCTGGGGCACCCGACGTTTCGTAGACATGTTTACAATAGGGTCATACTAAAATCCCGGGGCGTCCGTGAAGATTTCCGGGGCCGCCAAGGCCGGCATCGGGACAACGCGGCTGCTCGTAACCATGCCCATGAATCCTTGGATGGTGTTGAAATAATTGCCGTACAGAAACACGGACACACATGCTACCATGAACACCAAGATGGTGTCACGGACCATGTATTTGATCGGCTTGGTCTCCCGGTCAATATACTTCATTTCTAACAATTTGACCACGAAAAAGAGCAGCGAAGCGAAAATGGGGACGAAAAAATCCATGGTCGTATACGTTTTTAGGGCATGTGTTGCGGTATGAAATGAACGCGTCGCCGTTGATCCTATACTGTCCTTTGGATTAGGTTTCAAATCTCTTCCATCCCGAGCATGGCCAGGGTCATGGGTGCTGCCGCAGTAGAGAAGGCCGCCGGCTCGGCGGGAGCGTCCAGGTCTACAATGCCTAAATCGTCCATCCCCATATGAAGCTTGTCGGTATGTATCCGTAAGCTGTCATTCAAGGGGGCGTCCTCGGCCAGCTTGGTAGTCAAGGCCTGCGATGCGACGGTTTCGCCTAAACGTTCAATGGTTCGCGCGGTGGTTTCTTGGTCGGGGACGGGGCGGGCATCCAGGGCGGCGTCCAGCTCTTGGAAAGAGGTGACGGTGAGGGAGTCTTGGGGCATGTCGGTCACTTTAGGTTCGGTGACCGGCATGTCGTCCACGATGGACGGAATCTTGGTCGTCTCGGTGGCGGCGCCGCCGGCCACTTCGCCCCCTTCACTGGAACCCGTCACCACAGGCTCGGCAATGGGTTCTATGGTGACCTCTTCTTCGGCCTCCACGCATTCGTCCATGTAGGCCCGGATGATTTCCTCGGTCGGAATGCTTTCCCGGATGGTGGTCAAAATGCATTCTTGGACAATGAGTTCCGTCTCCCGCGCATTCTTCTGCATTTGTAACGGACTGATTTGATGCTCAAACAAATACACATTGGTGTAGATTTTCCGGGCCACGTGGATGTAGACCTTGTGGATGAAATGGTCCAGTTTAGGAATCGTAATGTCAATCTTCTTCTGACGGTTCCCGACGCGGATGCAGGTGAGCACCTTGAGTTGAATAATGTGCACGCAGGTGATGAGGTCCTCCAGGTAATTGCATCCACTGCGTTCAATGATCCGTTTCCGCTCTTCCTCCACAATCACAGAGTTCCATTTAGGAATGCGGGTCAGGAAATTCTGAAAGGTCATCAGGTATTTTTCCGTTTCCCCCGATTCCAGACATATTTTCCACGACTCGTTGAAGATGGAGCGGATCCCTTCTACGACCAAGGGGCAAAAAATGCTGACCAAGCGACTGCACCATTCGTTGCGCGATTCTTGGAGATTAGACAAGACAAAATCGTCCATAACCCCAATAGATGCTATAGGAGCATATTCTCCAGGTCCGATTTTGAACTCACAAATGTGAAATACAGGAGATAAAACATCAGCATCTTTTCGCATCTAAAATCGGGTTTGATGCGATGAAACGCCATAGCGATATGGTGATGAAGCGGCATGTGTTCTTGCGCGGCGTTCGCCTCACTCGCCGCCAACCAGTCATTGGCCGACCATCCGTCTTCGCACCATTGCACGGCAGAATGAACCAGAGTGGCCCCGTAAGCATGGGGCAGTTCTCGTGTAATGGACTGGGTCACGTCTTGGTAAGCGGCGACTACATCGGGAGGAACCACCGGTTCCCCGTCATTGCCGGTAGCAACATAGATTTCACAGAACCGGGACAAAATCGGGTTCAAGAGACGTTCCTTGTTTTCCACCAAGATGAAGAACCGGGTATTATGACTAAAGAGTTCTATGCACCGCCGCAAGGCGGACTGGGCATCAATCGTGAGACTGTCGGCATTGAGCAGCACAATGGACTTGAAATTCGCTCCGTGATTGGATTGTATATGGGCTTTTGCGAAGAATTTGAGCTCTTCCCGGATGAATTTGATGCCCTTGCCGTGACAACATTCCACGGTCATGACGTGGGACTTCATCTTGACGCGGTCACCTTGGTAGATGTGATGCAGGAACTCGTTCAACAGGCCGCGTTTTCCCGAGAGGGATTCCCCGTGGAAAATAATGTTGGGAATCTTCTTGGTCGTCAAAAAATACTGGAGTTTGGCGCGAATGTCGGTATGGTTGTTTTCCCGCGACATTTGGCGGTTCCTATACAGGGTACAACCCGGAAATGTTCTATATGTGTATTTTATAGTACTATCCATGGTCCAATTCTTGGAATATGTCTTGTTTCCGACCGCGGTGATCCTGGTCCTGGACGCGGTGTATTTGTCCGTGACCCGGACGATGTACGAGGACCAGGTGCGTCGGGTGCAAAAGTCGGCGATGGTGTTGAGACTGGGTTCCGTGGTGGCTTGCTACGCCTTGGTCATTTTCGGGTTGGTCTGGTTCATCCTGTTGCCGGGTCGTCCCGTTTTGGACGCCTTCCTCTTGGGGTTAGTCGTATACGGCGTGTATGAAACCACCACCTACTCTATTCTAACTCAATGGGATTTCCGTTCGGTCGCGATTGACACGGTGTGGGGCGCGGTTCTGATGGCCACCACGACGTGGATCACCTACCGGGTCTGGGGTATGCCCAAGCGTTAGGCCAGCTTGTTTACCTTGACCATCTGTTTGGTCAAGATATACCGTTCGTGGTAGAGGGTGCGTCGTCGTAGGTTGCAGGTGAGGCAGGCTATTTGCACGTTGCCGCGCACATGACCGAGGTCGTTATTTATGCGTTCCAGGGTCCATTGTCGGGGGTCGCGTACTTCTTTGTAGAGCACCGAGGTGGGGGCGCGGCAATAGAAACACGCCAGCTGGCAGTCACATAGCAAAGCGAGCACATCGTCTAAATCCACGAATCCTTGGGGGGTCCAGCGGGTCTTCAACACGTCTTGGTATTTGTAACCGGCAATTTTTTGTTGGAGGTGGGACCGTAAGACGGGGATCCACGCCGCCGAACTGTCCGGGACGTCGCGCAGTTCTTGGACACATTTTAGTTGTACTTCGGGGTTGGTGAGGTCCAGTCCGGGGTCGGCGACCCCCCGTGACCAAGCCCGAGTATCTATGACCACGCGGTCCCGATGGGCAGGTTTGGGGTCTTTTCTCTCTTGGTGACCCTGACGGGGGTCCTTGGATCTTGGTGCAGTGGTTGGCTCATTCACCCGGACTACTTTGACGTTATCGTTCATCCCACCGAAGCCGTGCTACCTTTCTGTAACCCATATAGAAGAAATATCCGTATAGAAAGTATACAGTCATGCAGACGACCCCTGAAGATAATACGACACCCACTCCCGAGGCGGAATCTTTGGCCCAGGAACCGGTCCCGACGGAAGACGTCAGCGGCAATATGACCGCCCCTGAGGGGGAGGTTCAGGCTCCGTCCATGGATACCAGCGGCAATGAAGAAGGCGGCTTGACCGTTTCCTTCGTAGAATCCGGCGATGTGAGTGGCAACGACCTCAGTGGGAACGACATATTGACTACGATGCCCGACATGTCCGGTACCCTTTTATCGGCGGAAGATCCGGCGCCCATTCCGGTACCTACGATTCCTGATAGCTGTTTGGCGGCTTGGGACAGTTTTACCAATTATATCATGAGCCATGTTGTGAACACCATGTATGCTTTCCGGGTAGAGAAGCCTTGCATGAATTTAGCGTATAATCTGTATAACTATGTGGCGACGAACGACGCCATCAAGCAAATCTTGGTCATGAACCATGACATGGGGTACACGTCGGATTTGTTCCTAAATGTGCGTCCGGGGGTCCATGTGACCCATTACAGTTGCGAACCGGTGCCTTACCGGAATGTGGTGGCCGATTATTTGTCGGGTCTTTATCCAGGGCAGTACAACCATGTCAATGATATGTTGGATGGTCAATATGGTCTGTTCCAGTTCAGCGAGCTCTTTGATTTCATGTTGATTCACGGAGAGGCCGCGACTGAACCCATGGTGTATTCCTTTTTGTCCCGCGCCATGAACTATGGTCATCCGGCAACCATTGTGTTTTTGACCTATACCCGATCTTTTACGATGCCTCCCCCGGGACCGATCTTGGACATTTCCGGCACGGAGGTCGCGGGCACCGATGTGTCCGATGCCGTCATTTCCGGGGCCAGCCCGGTCACGAATCCGGCGTTGTTGGCTTGGCAAACCGCCATCAACAACGGTCTCATACAAGAACTGGGTCGTGACGAGACCAGCACGACCGGTACCTATTTTGTTTGGGGCATCATGGTATCTGTCACTGTGACCGAAACCCCAGAGCCTTTGCAATCGGTTCTTCCGGCGATTATGGATGTTTCAGGTGCGGGTGAGGGTGAGGTGGAGAACATTGATATATCTTTGCCTAAAGCCTCGGAGGAGGCCCCGGTCCCCGAGGAAACCCCGGCCCCGACCACGGAAGAGACCCCCGCCCCGACCACGGAAGAGACCCCCGCCCCAGTCCCCGAGGAAACCCCCGCCCCGACCACGGAAGAGACCCCCGCC